>Ga0335070_10000592_pt1 | contig 40676 bp, 32 predicted proteins | sample Lox_Sample_13_FD_206722 | JGI IMG/M metagenome (GOLD analysis project Ga0335070, IMG submission 206722) | Soil microbial communities from Loxahatchee National Wildlife Refuge, Florida, United States - Lox_Sample_1.3 | ecosystem: Environmental > Terrestrial > Soil > Wetlands | place: USA... | reverse complement strand
TAGGGGTGCCATGCTGGCCAAGTATCCGTATGATTGAACAATGTTCTCGAGCGGCATGATCCGTTGATCTCATTCTCCCAGGGCTGATAAGAATGTGCTTTTTCAGCATAGCGAACATTCAGCACGGACAGGGGCTGAACTCGGGATATGTCTCTGGATATTTGGACTTCAGGGAATCATAAAAGTATAGCCCCCGCCAACAGAAATATTGAACTCTTCACCGACGGAGACCGGGATTGCGAAGCCTCCAAATCTCAAATCAGGCAGGTCGAAGCTGACCGCAACACCGCCACCTATCTCGAGCACGCCTTGCAACGTTACGGCAATAAACGGCCCGCGATAATCCTCCGGAGATGAGGTATACAATCCAAGCGCCACATTGCCGGATGCGCCGGCAGAAGCTCCGAACGACAACCCCACCGAGCCATAACGCCTTACATTGACGCTTTTCTGCAACTCGGCAACAAACCCGAGCGCCCCATTCACACTCTCCACTGCAGCAACATTGCCCCCAAACTCGACGGCGAAAGATCTTATCGACTTGCCGGCCGCTTCGCTCAGCGGCTCACGAAGTTCCGGTGACGCAGCGATTCGTCTCATAGCTTTGACGACCTTTGGGCTCATGCCCCTTTGTGAGGCCTCATGGCGAAGCACGTCGACCTCACTGCCAAGGCTCGAGAGAACTTGAGGCCACGCCTTCACCAGCGACTTGATGATGCCTGCATACCCCTGAATCTTTTTCGCTGCCAGGGACTTGAGCGCTATCTCTTGACCTGAACTAATGACACTTTGAATTTCTTGCCTGGCGGCATCGAGCTCCTTTTCAGCATCTTTGACGGCGTAATGGAACACGTCGGACACAAAATGGCCGCCCGATTGCGCAACACCCGAACCCACATGGAGCATGGTTGCGGCAGCACCGGTCACACTCGACGCGACCGTCTTTCCAGCCTTTTTCACAGCACCGCTAACGCTCCTGAACGGATCAAATGCCATAATTCTTCTTTCTCTGAGCTGTGCCGCGCCTCAGGACATGCTTTATGAGCCGACTGATGTGGCCGGCAGAAGAATCATTCTCTCTGCAAGCCTGCAGTCATGACATCCGCCGGGACCTGAGACGGCTTGACGGGTAAGATCCTCTGAAACATCTGTTGTCGCATGTGTTGGATCCTCATCCTTTCTCACCCGCGGCCTCCTTGGCCTCGGGAATGATGCCGCCGACGCCGCGCATTCTCCCATAATCATCGGCTCTCAGCGAGCTCATGATGGTTTCGGTATCATCCGGTCCGACGCCAAGCTCACCCAGGACCGACTTCCCGAAGCTCAACGTGCCTTCGGGCGTGAGGGCGACCACCTGCGTCGCTCCCATTTTCCTCAACTCCTCTCGCTGAAACAGATAGGTCACGGCTGTCATGACCTTGACGCTCGGATAGAACTGGCGCAGAGTGCCGGTGATCAGCTTGACCGCGGAATAATCTCTCGTCGTCACGATCACGGCGCGGGCGCGCGCGATCGCCAGGGCATCCATCGTGGCCGGGTCGGTGACATCTCCGTAGTACACCTTGTGCCTCTCTTTCTTTGCCTCGGCGAGACGATCGTGCTTGAGCTCGAAAGCCACATAGGGAATGCTCGCCCGCTCAAGCATCATGCAGATCACCCGGCCGACGTAACTGTACCCGACCACAACGACATGATCGTGCGTCGACTCGCTCGGCGCCTTGAGAGGCTGGCCGGGTTTTGGCTCTGCAGGAAAGCGTTCGGCCAGTTTGTACCCGAGATTAATCAGTACGGGCGACACAACAAACGACAATGAGATCATTATGAGGCCCATCGCATAGACCCGATCTGTCAACAGGCCGCTGCTATGGGCACTCGAAAAAATGATGTAGGCGATCTCGTCAAAAGGCGCCAGCAGGAGGCCGGCCAGAAGGGATGTGCGAAACCCCAGGCGAAAACCCAGGCACAGGACAACGACAATAGCGATCTTTGTCAGGAGAAACATCAGCAGGTAATACAGTAGTGGGCCGCCAAGCGCGACGACTTCCTTGAGATCGATCGACATACCTATGGCCATGAAGAACACTCCGAGCAGCAGTCCTTTTAGCGGCGAGACCGAAGCCTTTATCTGAGGGGCGAACACGGAGGCGGAAAGGATCATCCCCACCATGAAGGCGCCCAACGCGCTCGACAGGCCGACCGTGTCCATGATCCAGGCAGCCGTGAAGACGGCGGCGACGACGGTCCCATTGAACACTTCTATGCCCTGTTTCCGCGCTGCAAAGGCCAGGACCTTCGGCAGAGCGTAACGGGCGAAGAGGTAGACGGCAGTAAGCGCAGCGCATACCTCCAGCGTCTTGAGGGCCGTTGGCGCCAGGCCGCTGGGCAGAGAGCGAGCGGCGAGGAGCGGGATCACCGCCAGCACCGGTATGGTTAAGAAGTCCTGATAAATCTCCACGGCCATGACCGCCCGGCCGACCGGGCTCGCACTTTCGGCATGCTCCTCCAGGCTCGAGACGGCGACGGCGTCCGAGCTCATCGCAAGACCCAGGGCGATAATGAGCGCTGCTTGCCAGTGGATAGGGGCGAGTACAAGCAGCAGCCAGGCGATGGCGGCGGTCGTGAGGAAATACTGCGCCGTGCCCAAACCGAAGAAAAGACGGCGCATTGATGACAGCCGCTTCGGTTGTGTGTCGAGCCCCACGAGGAACAGCAGCAAAATCACACCGATCTCGCCCGCAGTCCGCAGCTCATCGATGTGACCGGTTAAAAGCGGCCTCGGAGAATAGGGACCGAGCGCCATACCGACGACGAGCAGCGCTACGGTGGGGCCCAGGCTCAGTTTCTTCGCTACGCTGCTTGCGACAATGGTCGCTGCGATCATCACCGCAACAGCCAACAGTATTCGGTCGATGTCCATAGCTTCTCGTCCCGGGTTCGTCCCTTTTGCTAAGGTGTCTGCTTCATCCCGATCCGGAGGTTCTTGACAGCGATAAATATCTCTCCCAGAAATGCCAATAGCGCTCCTATGAAAGCCAACATGGCGGCCACAAAGAGAAACGCGACCACGTCGGCGGCGAGATCGATCGAGAGAAATACCCCCGCAAACATGGAAGCGATCACCCAGCATATCAAGAGTCCGCCTACAGTACCCAGAGTGAGTGCATGGTTGACAAATTTGGCACGGCGGGAGAGCACAGATAGTTCCGAACGGATTTCGGCCTCTATATTCTTAGGCACTGATGTGAGACGTTCTTCAAGAATGCGCGCCCGGTCAACGATGCGGTTTAATCGACCGGTAAGGACGGCAAGCACCGTCCCGATTCCCGTAAGCAGGAAGACAGGCGCGACCGAGAGCTGGATTGTTTTGGCGATAAGGCTAAGATGGGGCTCGGGGTTCATGAGGGACACCTCCAATAACCGTTATATTCCATGGAATTTGGTCTCGACGCCTTCACGATGAAGACGTAAGAGTATGAGTTTGTATTCCAACGACTTCCTGAAGAAATTATAACAGAAGGAAAGCGCCGTGACGAGGCCCGTGCGGGGCCAATCCGAGAACAGACCAGCAGGACATTTTCTCCACCCCTGATCGGCTCTTACATTCGATGCGATTGACAATGAGAGGCGTTATGATATAGTGGGTTCAGGAACTCCCATGACAAGTGATCCCCTGACAGTAACATCTCAGATAATCATTCCCTTCGCCGTCATAGTCGGTGGAATCGTCCTCGGCATTGTTCTCGAGATATTGGTAGTAGGGGAGCTCAGAAAAAAAGTCGCAAGAAGTGAAGACAAGGCCAGCAAAGTTGCTCTCATGGCGTTTCGATACATGATGATTCTCTCATGCTCTATTCTCGGTGTTTATGGATCGATACATCTCTTCCCCATGAACGCGACTCTTTTCAATCTTTTGAAAAAAATCCTTCATGTGCTGATGATAGTGACTGGAACCATCATTGCGTCAAGGTCTGCGGCTGCTTTCATCAACATATACATAGAAAAAACAAAGGTAGCTGTTGCCGGATTTACTATTTTTATCAACATCATAAGACTATTGGTTTACCTGATTGGCTTCATGACGATACTCGATTCTATCGGGGTATCTATCGCGCCGATACTCACCGCAATGGGCGTGGGAGGGCTGGCAGTAGCCCTGGGCCTTCAGAGCACGCTTGCCAATCTTTTTTCAGGTCTTCATATTATCGCCTCAGGCAAGCTCAGAGTCGGCGATTATATCAAAGTGAGCACCGGCGAGGAAGGATATGTCAGCGATATGACTTGGAGGGAAACGGAAATCAGAACGTCTTTGGATAATATTATCGTCATCCCGAATTCCAAGCTCGCCTCTGCGAGCGTCACGAACTATACTCTTCCTCACAAAGAAAGTTTTATGATCGTTCAAGTTGGTGTCAGTTATGACAGTGATTTGAAGAAAGTGGAAGCAATAACCGTTGCAGTTGCAAAAGAGGTAATGCGCGAGGTGCCCGGCGGTGTCCCGGAATCTGAACCCTTGATACAGTACAGCAGATTTTCTGACTCACGCATTGAGTTTTCACTGCAGCTGCGCGTCAGAGATTATGACAGTCAGTCCCGCATTCAGCATGAATTGATCATGCGGCTTCACAAAAAGTACGAGCAGGAAGGAATAGTCATTCCGTATCCTATCAGGACAGTGTTCATGAAGGAATTGCAGGCATAGAGGATTTCCTCACTGCAGGAATCTCATCGTATGTTCAGGGCTTCGATCCATGCCTGCCCGACAGTTGTTTGCAACAAACACCACAAGCTATTCCTGGCTCACAAGCTGTCCGCCTTTGTCACTCAGCAGAGGGAGGTTGGGGCGCTTCCGCTGTCAGAGCGTCTGCCTTCACTACCCATCCGCCCCCCATCGCCTTATAGACGTTCACGGATGCCTGGAAAAGGGACCCCTGTGTCTGGGCTTGCGACAGTTCCGAATCGTAAAGTCTGCTTTGAGCATAGAGCACTTCAAGGTAGCTGGCGTATCCATTGTCGTAACGCACTTTGGCAAGGCGCACATAATCGCTAAGGGCCGCAACCTCCTCATCTTGCGACGCTATCTGCTCCCTCGTCCGCTTCTGAGCAACGAGCGCGTCCTCTACCTCTCCGAAGGCCGTCTGGATGGCTTTTTGGTAGCTGATCAGCGCCTGTTGCTGCACTGACTCGGCAGACTTGACCTGGCCGGCAATGGCTCCCGCCGTAAAGATCGGCATGGAGACGGGCACCGCCCAGCTCCAGGTCTTCGCTTTCCCCTTAAAGAGATCGTCGAGATCATTGCTCGCCCATCCGAAGAGACCGGTAAGGGAAATGGTGGGGAAATAAAGCGCCTTTGCAACGCCGATATTGGCATTGGCAGCGATAAGGTCCTGTTCGGCCTGGCGAATGTCGGGACGGTTCACAAGGATGTCCGAGGGCAGACCCGCAGGCACGGCAGGAAGCGCAAGTTCATCGATCGTCTTCCCGCGGGGAATGGGGCCGGGGTTCCGCCCGAGAAGGACATTCAGGGCGTTCTCCTGCTGGGCGATGGCCTTCTCGAAGAACGGAATATTCGAGAGGGCCTGTTCATACTGGGATTTCGACTGGCTTACCTCTATCTCCGAGACAGTCCCGTACCGAAACCGCAGCGTGAAGAGATCGAAAGACTCCTTGAAATTCTGTGAAGTCCGTTTCGTCAATTCAAGCTGTTTGTCAAGGTCACGCAAATTGATATAGGAATTCGCGACGGACGTGACAAGGGTGAGGATGACCGTTCTGCGCGCCTCTTCGGTGCTCAAAAGTTGAGCCCGTGCCGCCTCTGTTGCACGCCGCAGCTTCCCCCACAGATCGATCTCCCAGCTCGCATTGAGAAATAACTCGGAACTATTGAACGTCGGAGTGGTCCCGGGGGTGTTTTCGATGGGACTCGGCCCTGCCAGCTCGCTCACTCGCTGTCTTCCGTAGCTTGCGCCTGCGCCCACCTGGGGGAAGAGCGCGGCACGTGTTGTGCCGTATTGTCCGGCGAACTGCTCCACTCTCGCGGCAGCGATTTTCACATCCTTGTTCTCCTGAAGGGCGATCTGGATGAGTTCGTTGAGGACGGAGTCGTTGAACTGCTCCCACCAGGCGGTGTTGGCAACGTCCTTTGCCTCTTTTTCTTCGAAACGCCATGTCTGAGGAGTGTCGATCTCAGGGCGCTGATAGTTCGGTCCCATCATGCAACCGAAAAAGCTGAGCAAGAAGAATGCTGACAGAATTAGCTTACGCATGGCCTTCTCCCTCCTTCTTCGGACCTTCGCTTTTTACCGGTTCATGTTTTCCCCCGCGGTGCGAAAGTTTTTCGACCACATAGAAGGTGACCGGTATGATGAATATAGCGATAGCCGTCGCCGCGCCCATGCCGCCGATGACCGCAGTACCCATGACCTGACGAGAGATTGCACCCGCCCCCTTGGCGATAGCCAGAGGCACGCAGCCCAAAAGGAAGGCAAAGGATGTCATGAGGATCGGCCTCAGCCTGAGTTTGGCGCCGTTAAGGGTCGCATCCATAAGCGACTCACCCTTTTCGTACTCCATCTTCGCGAACTCAACAATGAGAATGGCATTCTTGGCAGCCAATCCGATCAGCATGACCAGGCCTATCTGGGCATAAACGTTATTTTCGAAAGACCGCCACATCAAGCCGGCGAAAGCCCCGGCAACGGCGATGGGGGTGCCGAGGAGGACCGAAAAGGGAAGGGACCAGCTTTCGTACTGTGCCGCAAGAATCAGGAAGACGCAGAGGAAGGAGAATCCGAAGATCGCTGCAGGTGACACCCCTTGCTGGGCCTTCTTCTCCTGGAATGACATACCGCTGTAGTCGTAACCCATCTCCCGCGGCATGGTCTGGCTGAAGACTTCCTCGAGGGCCTTCATGGCCTGTGTAGAGCTGTACCCGGGAGCGGCACTGGCGTTGATCTGCGCGGACCGGTAGAGGTTATAGCGCATGGTGAATTCAGGGCCGGAAATATTTCGCACCGAGGTGAGCGTCGAGAGCGGGACAGTTTCTCCCACACTATTGCGCACGTAGAATTGGCCGATGTTGCTGATGTTGGTCCGGTAGTCGCCCTCAGCCTGGAGGAACACCTGCCACTGGCGGCCGAAGCGGTTGAAGTAGTTGATGAAGCCGCTCCCCATGAAGCATTGAAGGACTTTATACACGTCCGATATATTGACCCCCTGCTTGAGGACCTTGTCACGGTCCACGTCCACGAAAAGCTGCGGCACCGTGGGGCGGAATGTTGAGCTGACAGATGCGAGTTCGGGGCGCTTTCTCGCGGCTTCCATAAACTTTTGAGTATTGGCCGCGAGAAACTCGATGTCCTTGCCGGCCCGGTCCTCGAGGATGAAGGTGACTCCGCCCGAGGTGCCTACTCCCATAATGGCAGGGGGCGGGAAGGCAAAGCCGATGGCCCCCGGGATGCCGGCCATCTTCTTCGAGATCGAGGCCTTGATCGCCTCGTACTTCTCTTCAGGCTTCTTCCGCTTGGACCACTCCTCCAGGGAGATGAAGAAGAAGGCGCTGTAGGTATTCTGGACCTGACTCAGCATGCTGTAGCCGATGATCGAGGAACAGTACTTGACGCCCGGCGTCTTCGTGATGATCTCCTCGGCCTGCCTGGCCACTTCGCTCGTCCTCTGCAGAGAAGAGGCGTCTGGAAGCTGGATGCCGGCGAAGATGAACCCCTGGTCCTCGTCGGGGAGGAAGCTGGAGGGAAGCGTCTTGCCGAGGAAGCCGGCTGCTACCGCGACCCCTGCAAGGAAGATGAGACTGATCATACTCTTTCGAATAGCTGCGCCGCAAAGCCCGACATAGCCGTCGGTAGCCCGACCAAAGACCCGGTTGAACCAGTCAAAGAACTTCTGGAGCGGACCTCTCCCCTTCTTCTTGGGCTTCAGCAGGAGCGCACAGAGGGCCGGGGATAGTGAGAGGGCGTTGAAGGCCGAGATGATGACCGATACGGCAATGGTCACCGCGAACTGCTGATAGAGCTGGCCGGTAATCCCGGGGATGAAGGCTGTCGGTATAAAGACCGCCGCCAGGATGATGGCAATGGCGATGACCGGGCCCGAGACCTCCTCCATCGCCTTGAGTGCAGCATCCTTGGGTGACAGTCCTTTCTCGATATGGTGCTCAACAGCCTCGACCACCACGATGGCGTCGTCCACCACGAGGCCGATGGCCAGGACGAGTCCGAAGAGGGAGAGGGTGTTGATCGAGAAGCCCAGCATGGGAAAGAGGGCGAAGGTCCCCACGAGAGAAACCGGCACTGCCAAAAGTGGAATCAGGGTGGCCCGCCAACCCTGGAGGAAGATAAAGACCACGAGAACAACAAGGAAGAGGGCCTCGAAGAAGGTCTGCTTGATCTCCTGCATCCCTTCGGTAACCGCCAGGGTGGTGTCCAGCGCCACGACATACTCCAGATCCGGCGGGAACCTCTTCTTCACCTCCTCCATCAGCCTCTTGGCGCCGTTGGCTGCGTCAAGGGCATTGGACCCCGGCATCTGGTAGAGGGCGATGAGGGCGCAGGGCTTTCCATTCAGACGCCCCTCCAGGTTATAGGTCTGGGCGCCCAGTTCGACGCGGGCCACATCCCTGACCCTTACAAAGGAGCCGTCCGGGTTGGCGCGGAGCACGATATCACCGAACTGCGCCTCGGTCTGGAGCCGTCCCTGAGACCGGACGGATAAGGTGAACTCCTGCCCCTTCGGTACAGGCTGTGAGCCGACCTGGCCCGAGGGGTTCACGGTATTCTGGGCCTTGACGGCGTTCATGATCTCCGGGATGGTGATGTTGAGCTTGGCGAGCTGATCAGGATTCACCCAGAGCCGCATGGCGTATTGCCCGGCGCCGAAGATCGTGACGCTGGCGATCCCCGGTATCCGTGTCATCTGGTCGTTGATGTTGATGTAGGAATAGTTGGCGAGAAAGATATTGTCATACGTGCCGTTCGGGGAGTAAAGGGCGAACATGATGAGGGGGGACGAGGTGGATTTCTGCACCGTTATCCCGTAATTAATGACATCCGTCGGGAGCTGTGACTGCGCCTGGTTCGTCCGCATCTGGGAGAGGATCTGGTCGGTGTTGACGTTAGTCTTCAAATCGAAGTAGTTATAGAGGGTCATGAGCCCATTGTTGGTGTTGATGGAGTACATATAGTCCAGGTAGTCGACACCGGACATCTGCTGCTCAATGGGAGTTGCCACCGACTGCTCAACAGTGAGGGCATCGGCTCCGGTGTAAGTCGCGTTTACCTGGATCGCCGGAGGGACGATATTGGGGAACTGGGCGATGGGAAGCCTTGCAGCGGCGACGAGGCCGCCGATGACCATGAGAATTGAGATGACCATGGCGACTATGGGTCTGTTGATAAAGAATTTCGACATGGCCGATTACCTCTTTTCAGCGGGAGCAGAGGCAGGTTTTGCCTCTGTCTTGCCGGACCCCTCTGGAGAACCAGCCGGTTTCCCGGGCTCATAAGGCTTCGGTGCGACCACCTGTCCCTCTTTCACCTTCTGGACACCTTCGATAACCACCTTCTCTCCGGGCTTCAGCCCCTGAGTAATGATGTAATCAGAGCCAACCTGTTCGGCCACCGTCACCGGTTTGATTGTGGCTTTATTGTCCTGCCCAACGACCGCAACGAGGTTTCTCCCCTGCATTTCAGCCACTGCCCGCTGAGGTACGAGCAGGGCGCCGATCCTTTCATCCACCACCGCACGGACCTTGCCAAACTGCCCCGGCCTGAGAAGGTTGCCCGGATTGGGGAAGAGGATGCCAACCTTTATGGTCCCTGTCCTGACATCGACCTGGCGGTCTGCAAAGGCAAACTCGCCTTTGTGCGGATAGACTGCTCCGTTGGCAAGGATCAGCTCAATCGGCCCGCGCTGTTGGTTCTTCTTTCTCGCTTCAGCAAGACGCAGGTACTCCTGCTCGCTGATCTGAATATAGACTTTTATGGGGTCCACGGTCGAAACCGTGGTCAACTCCTCCATCGCACCCGGACCCACGAGATTGCCGATCTGTGCCTTGGCAATGCCTGCGATGCCGTCAACGAGGGAGGTGACCTTTGTGAAGCCGAGCTCCAACTGCGCCTTGTCGACGCTCGCCTGTGCGCCAAGGACCGCCGCGTGCGATTCCTGCTCGAAACCGGTGGCGTCGTCAAGGTCCTTCTGGCTCACCGCATTTTGCTCAGCAAGGGGTTTTATGCGCTTCAGATTTGCCTTGGCAGTGTCCCACCGCGCCTGCTGTGCCCCGAGTGCTCCCTTAGCCTGTTCAAGGGCCGCCTCAAAGGTCCGTGGGTCGATCTCGAAGAGGACCTGTCCTTTCTTTACGATATCGCCCTCCTTGTAATTCTGCTTGATGAGATAACCCTGGACCTGTGCCCGGATGGTTGCATTGATAAACCCGTCGGTAGTGCCGACCCATTCAGCAGAGATAGGGACATCTTTCTGAACGACATTCGCCACTTCAACAACCGGAGGAGGAGGCGCTACCTTCTCTTCCTTCTTGCAGTCGCTGAGGAGCACTGCTGAGCACAAGACCACGGCCGTCGAAAAAGACGCAAACGATGAGACCCTCGCAGATACCTTTGCCCAATCGAGTTTCATGAGAGAAAGCCTCCTTATTTCAGATCGTTCTTCAGGACCAAGCATTTTCCATCCCTCTCTATCGTTGTCAAACTGCGCGCCCTTTTGGTAAGAGCAGGCAGACCGACTCAGCGCGATTTTTCCATCAGGCTCCCCGCGCCCTACTCTTCAACTCTTATCTCCTCTCTCACGGCAGTTCTTGCCTTTTCTATGGTCTCGACGCCGGTGGCGTTCAGTATCGAATAGAACTTGATCTCGGGCGGGGCGGATGCCATTTCAACAACAAGGAGTATCTTCTGGTACTCACTCGATCGGAGATGACTCGCAAGGTCTTTTTCATCGTTCCAAATTTCTTCGATCATAACATCATTCTCCGAATCCACGTCCCGGTAAACATTGCAGCTGAGACATCCCGAATCAAACCTGACACGCTGAACAACGGAACCGAGAATTTCAAGCGCTTCATCGAGCTTCTTGAACGGGATCGTCATCCTCGCCATCGCATAGATCAATGTCTCGCTCCTTCCCCCTGTGGCTTCCTTATCGTGTAACGGCTTCTCTGAACATCCTGTTCGAACAGATGAACCGCTTGATCGCTCATCATGCAGTGATCCCCTCTTCCAGAAGCAATTCGCCTGCCGTCGCCAAGACGTGGTAAGTTTGTTGAACTAACTCAGCTTTATAGAAGGGTTTTCATGCAAAGGCTAACGGCAGAAGGAATCCGACAGGGATTCACCGTTGCCGATATTTCGGTAAAGCTGCCGATATTTCGGCAAAACGTCCCCTACTGCCTGGTATATCGTCTTCCCGTTGCGTCTATGCAAATTTGTGAGCCATCCTCAGAGATATAGCAGCCCGTACAGTTTCCTTTGCAGTCATCGTAGACCGTGTTGCACGTGCCTGCCGCAACGGAACCGGTAAAGACTTCCACATCGCCCACCTGGTGGTTGTCGTCAGGGTCACCGACATAACAAGATACCGATATACTCTCTTCACCCTGAGCAGAAACGGGATACCCCGACAGGAGGCACAGGAAAACGGCCCCAAAGATGAGGACCTTCTCTCTCATCCCTTCTTCCTCATTTCATCGTCACGCTGAACAACAGCCTTCATCTCCTCCGCGATATTCCGACTCAGGCTCTCGAGGGCCTTGCTCATAGCATCAATGAGGTCATCATAACTGCTGCCGCTCACCTGTTCGCTGATGCCGAATTCTCTGTGGAATAACAACCCTCTGTCCTTTCCGAAAATCCCGCTGAGCGCCCGCAAGGTCACTGAGCCCCCCGGAGTTCCCTCGAAACGGATTATCTGCACTTCGATCCTGTATGAACTTGGCACCTTACTCTCAAGGAGCGGTGACCAGCGCATAACGGAAAAACGGTCCCCCGGGAGTTGCGATGAGATGCCATCCACAAGGGCCAGAATGATATCGTTCTCGAGCGAACCCGCCCACCGGTCGAATTCGGAGAGTTTAAGCTCGTTCTGTCCTGAACGGGTTACGATCTGGGGGCGGTCCAGATAGTCTGGTATGCGAATAGGACCTACGGCAACGATCACATTGCCCTGGCTTGGGCTATCCTGCTTCGCCACAGTCTGAGGGTTTACCGGATTCAACTGATAAAACCTCGACGGCGGTGAACTTGCACATCCGGTCAGGACGATCAGGAAGGCCCCGAGGATAGATGATGAAAGCCGGCAAGAGAGCATTGTTCTCATTTCATTCTCCTTTAGAAGGATTTTTCCCTTTTATGAAGGCTTCAGGATGGCGGTCGATGTAGTCCGTCAGAGAACGGAGGGAGCGGGAAAGGGCGGTCATCTGTTCGGCAGACCTGTTGATCTCATAACCGAGATTTGCATTCTGTGCAGTGATCTCCTTCACCCCACGGACTGCCTGCTGCGTCTCTTCCAGCGCGAGTCTGGCCGCCTTCAGGGTGTCCTTTATGCTGGATGCGATCTCTCCCGGAACCCCCTCTTTGAAGGCAAGGGTCTTTTCTGCCTGGGCAAAGGTGCCCCGGGCAGCATCAGACGTGCTCGTTAAGCTCGCAGTGAGGGGACCTATCTGGGTGTCAATATTCTTCACGAGCTTATCGACGCTCTTGAGCGTCTGGTTCAAAGACTCAAGACTTCCATGGAGTTCAGGGGAACGGACTATCTCGTTTATCCCAGCAAGCGTCCTGTTGAGGTTCTCCGTTATCTCCTTCAACGGCAGATTTTGGATCGTCTTCTGCAATTCCTCCATTTGCGTAGGGATTGTCGGGATCTCGTGATATTTCTTATCGAGGCCGACCAGTCTGATCGGCTTTTCAGGATAGAAATCGACGCCTATCATGAGCAGCCCGGTCACGAAGCTCTGCAGTTCGAGCCTCGCCTTCAGACCCTTGTCCAGGAGGGCCCGGTAATACTGATAGGGTTTCGTCTTTTTCTGTTCGCTAATTCCTGAGAATTTTTCAGGATCGATTTCGACGTAGACAGGGGTCACGACGGACAGGGTCTGGGGATCGAAACGGAGAGCGATATCGGTAACTTCGCCTATCTTTACTCCACGGAAGGTCACCGGAGCGCCCACCTGAAGCCCTTTCACCGATGCATCGAAGAACATAACATACTGCATCGTTTTGCGCAGGAATTTCCCGGAACCGAAGATGAGGACACCGGCGACAACCAGGGCTATGGCGCCCACAACAAAGGCCCCGATGAGAGTCTTGTTCGTTTTCTTGCTCATATCATTTCTCCTTGAACGTGTTGCCCTTTGTCACTTCACCGCTGCTTCAGCCTCTCCCCTTGCGAGAAAATTTCTCACCCGCATGTCCGGCGAATGGTCGCGCAGCCACTTCGGGTCCCCTGTCGCTATCATCGTCTTTGTAACGGGGTCAAGGAAGACCGAGTTGTTGCCGATGGCAAAGATGCTTGCCAGCTCATGGGTCACAACAACGACCGTTGATCCGAGACTCTCCCGTAGTTCGAGGATCAGGTCGTCGAGGAGCTTTGCGCTGAGCGGGTCGAGTCCGGCCGACGGCTCATCGAAGAACAGGATGTCCGGGTCCAGCGCCATGGCCCTCGCAAGCGCGGCCCGCTTTTTCATGCCGCCGCTGATCTCGGAGGGGTAGAAGTCCTCAAAACCTGAAAGGCCGACAAGGGAAAGCTTGAGCGAGACGAGTTCCTTTATCGGGTCTTTGCTCAAGTCCGTATACTCCTCAAGGGGAAGTGCAACATTTTCTGCAAGGGTCAGAGAGCTCCAGAGCGCGCCGCTCTGGTAGAGTATCCCGAAGCGCTTCATGATGCGCTCCTGCTCCTCGCTCTCGGCGTCCCAGAAACTCACGCCGTCATAGAACACCTTTCCTTTTGCGGGCCTTACGAGCCCAACCATATTCCGAAGGAGGGTGGACTTGCCGCAGCCGCTCCCACCCATGATGATGAAGATATCCCCTTTATTGATCGTAAAGTTCAGGTCGTGCTGGATGACGAAATCTCCGTAGGCCATCGTCATTTCCTCTACCACAATCTTTGCCTCTCCCTTTTCCATCATCTCTTCCCCTATATCCCGATAACATTACAGACAACGGTGATGATCGCCGTTGCAACGATGATGCTCACGATCGATGTGACGACCGCCGATGTCGTTGCGTCTCCAACGGCAGAAGCGCTTCGACCGCACTGTATTCCCCTAAGACATCCCGACAACGCAACAATGACGCCGAAGACAGCTCCATGAAACAGCCCGATCCAGAGATCATTCAACCTCACCGATGCCTTGGTCTGGTTGAAATACTCCATCACCCCGAGGTCGAGCATACCGACGCCAACAAGAAATCCCCCTAAAATGCCCATAAGGTCGGCGTAAAGGCAGAGGAGCGGCATCATGAAAACGAGGGCCAGCATGCGCGGCAACACAAGAAACTCCATCGCAGAAAATCCCATGGTCTGCAATGCGTCGATCTCCTCATTCACCTGCATCGTTCCCAGCTGGGCAGCAAAGGCTGCGCCCGTCCTGCCCGACATGATGATCCCGGTCATGACGGCGCCCATCACGCGGACCATGGCGATACCGACGAGACTGGCGACATAAATCTGGGCGCCGAATATCTTGAGCTGTATCGCGCCCACAAAAGCAAGAATGAGGCCGACGAGAAGACTGATCAACGATACAATGGGGAGTGCCTGAGCGCCGCATTCCTGCATGGTAAGAAAGAGGTCCGACCGCTTAAACCTCGCCTTGCCTGCAAAGAAACGCAGGACGGCAATAAGCGCTTCTCCGATAAAGGCGAGCATTTCTTTGGTCGCTTTCCAGAAAGCGACTGCCGACCCGCCGACTCCCTCCAGAAAAGAGATCTTGGCTGCCTCCCTCCTTGCCCCTTTCCTTTCAGGCACCGCAGAGGCGAGGTCGAGCAGTCTTCGCACTCCCTGTGGGAGTCCTTCTTTTTCAACAGGGATATTGCTCCCTGAACAGAGACCTATGATATGAGTGAGGAAGGTCAACAGACCGCTGTCCCAGCCTCCGAGCCCCTCCGTGGCAAAAAGAAGGCGCTCCACAGGGGTCCCGGAGCCGATCTGTTTCTGGACCTCATCAACGGAGGGAAGCTTATTTTCGATCTTCCAGTCTCCCGAAAGAGCGACGACAAGGCTCTTTCCGTCGGGCCTTTGAAACCTCAGTTCAGGCACCGCTCTTTTCTCCACATCGTGCTGCACTGCTGACATGGTTAATTCTCTCAGTGCTCTCCTTGCTCGTCGAGAACTCACTTCTGCTCAATCGTGCACTGCACCTTGAGCCGCTCGCAGAGACGATTCATAATGCGCTGTCCCAGTTCCTGTTCCTGCTCTTTCTTCTTTTCCTTTTCCTCTTCCGTTTTGATGGAGGTGATGACCGTCACCTTGCTGTTGTAGGTTCCCGATTCCTCAGCCTTTAATGAGGCTGTCTGCACACCATCCGTCACTTCGAGATAGCGTTTATCTTCTTCCTTCTTAAGTATCTGCACATTCTTTTCCTCTGCCATTTCCACCGCCATGTTGAAGACCTTTTCCGGCGGCGCGGGCATCTCAGCCGTCAGCTTGGACTGGTTTGCCTCTCTGACCTTCATTACAATAATGGGGACAGCGGCGATACAGGACAGCATCGAGAGCGCGGTTACGAGGATGACCGCCAAAGACAGTCTTTTCTTCAATTCACGTTTTCTCATTGAGAAATCCTCCTTTTCTGTTTTGACTGCACCCAGTCATTCATTTCGGGCATCAAATGCCACCGTGCGATCACCGTTCATATCTTCTTCATGACTCCTCCTTAATCTTTCTTGCACACTTTATTAAAGCCTATCACAGAATTTTGACAAGTCAATCAGAAAATCACCTGGAGCCTCAGGCCGGGGACGACTGCCGTATCTATGTCCTCCCTGACAACCGTCGGCACCGGTCTTCCAAGGATGTCCCCTGTTCTGAGCTTGATGACCTCTTTCTGGCTAGGCCTTATTACCTGTATGTCGGGGCTCAGCTTCATCCACGGCGTTATGGCGAAACTGTAGTATGCCTCAAAACCCTGCTCATCCCTCAGAAACTCTCTGGTCTCACGGGGACCGGTGAAGTTCGGATTCTTGACATCCATATAGTAGTATCCAAGTCCGAATTCATCAAGGGGCCGGCGGGGAATTACGCCCTTTCCACCCAAGCCTATGCTGAAGAAATAGTGAACGGGGTTCGGATTACCGTCCGAAGCCCCAAAGCGGCCGAACATGCCGATTCCCTGACCCGAACCTTTTCTCGGCTCATACACGTACTGGTCGAAGTTATAGAAGAACGACCAGGAGTTGTCCTTTTCCTGAATGCTGCGATTCTCTACAAACAAGCGCAGGCTCTGACTAATAGAGGTGTAGTTCTTGGTCGAATAGGTTGCAGTGACTGATTGGTGCCCCGTCATCCCGAAGAAGTCAGTCCTCAACCGCCCTGACGCTGCATAAGTGGTGTTGCCCTTGAAGAGGTCATTGAAGCCGTCGGAGTTTGCCCTCCCGTCACTGCTCATAGCCATCACCGTTATGAGGGCAGCATTGGGGTCGCTGGTTGGGAGTACTATGAGGCCCGCACCGAGTGTGGAATACGGTACGGTCACGAGTGCTACCGGGTTTATGTTGAATGCAAGGTTGAAGAACTGGGTGTCCCCTTTGCCGTGGGCAAACTCGTTTGCATCTCCTGAGGTGGTGTCCATTTTCCCCGTTGTCACTCCGACATAATGCGAAAAGAACTGGGTGAAGGTCACATTGGGAATATTGAACTGATCGCTGTTGGGCATCGGATATATCTGATTGCTGTTGACAGCCATGAGCGAACCGGTCTTGGCGTTGATGGAATTGCCGAAAGTGCCCTCCGCCTCCACCGTCAAGAACCCTCCCGGCCACAACCCCATTTTCTGCGTATCCAGGTTGAGCGTGAGATTCCCCCGGCCTCCGTACTCCCATCCTATGCTCTTCCCCCCGCTGACGTTGCCCTGACCGATCTGGGTGAGATTCAGATCGAGGGTCACGCCCTTCTTGGCCAGATCATTACGGGCCCCGCCCCAATCGCCGGTCAGGGTCGATCTCGACCACAGGTCACCGGAGTAAGTCTGGACCCCTTCCTGTGCAAATGCCTGAGTGCAGAAAAAGATCCCCAACGATTGGAATACGATTGTCACAATAAATGCTTTCTGCCGTCTCTTCATGTTCTAGTCTCCTCTTGAGATGTGGATGTACGCCCCAGGGGCGCACTATTTTCCAAGACTGCACGAAAATTATCCCTACAGTCGCAAAACCATTATGTTAGGTAAGGCAGGAGTGGTGAGAAGCCTTGTATTGCGATACCTTTGATGGTTACCGACTGCCGCCGGTTGCTCAATACAAGAGTCACTTTCGGTGAAGACCTCTGAGTGCCGCACCGCCGGAAGCCCATCGCATGTGCAGGGCTTCGATCCATGCCTGCCTGACAGTTCTTTGCAATACTACGGTTATCCCTAGCGACGACCACGACCGCCTCCGCCAAAACTTCTTCCGCCTCCGTCGCCCCAGCCTCCGCTGGACCGCTGAAATTGCTGGAATCGCTCGCTCGACTGCGCACCCCTCTGTCGGTTCTGCGCCTCTTGTTGCAGTCGCTCCATCTGCTGACTGCCTTCAGAACGCTCGGAGGACGAAGGGTGTTGCTGCGCAGAGGTTCCCTGAGTAGAGGTCGGTTTCTGCTGCGTCGTGCTTGTCGGGGTAGCTGGTTTCTGCACGCTGCTCCAGCTTCCGTTGTCATATTTTTCCCATCCGGAACCTGTATTCTTATAAACGTTGCCGTCATGGCCGGCATACATGTCGCCGCTCGCGGTCTTGCCCGCGGCGGTTGTTCCGTATGCAGTAGATGCGCCCGCTGCTTTCCCTCCTGAGGATGTCTGCACTGATCCGGTCGTCCCTTGAGCAGTGGTGTAGTGCTGCGTGTATGCCGTCTGGCCTCCCTTAGACACTACGGAGCTGCCCCACTGGGCATAGGCATTGGAGCCCTGCTTCGTAGCGCCATAGGTGCCGGTGTACGGGTTATACGCCTGCCCGACAGCAGCGCTGCCATAGGCGGTCGAAGCAGAGGCGGTGCGTGCGTACGTCCCTGTATACGGGTTGTACGATGCCGTTCTCGTAGCCGACCCATACGGGCCGTATGCCGTCTGAGAGACACCATAGGCGCCTGTCGCCGAATTGTAGTAAGACCCCGCGCCATAGGTGTACGGGGTCGGGTAGTACGCGGGATACCCATAGACAGGATAAGCGCCGACGTAAGGAGGATAGTAGTACCCCGTCCCTCCGGCGATAATGGCTCCCGTCGCTACCCCCATCACAAAGGCACCCGTGTATCCGGCGGTATAGCTGGCCTGCACGCTGCCATCTGTGGTAGTGACCTGCGTAACATAGGTTACGTTGTAAACCGGCGAACTGGGGGGAATGGTGTATATCACCTGAGGAACGGATTGGGCAGTCTGCCAGGGACCCTGGGGAGTCGTCGATACAAACCAGATGCCCTGAAGGCAAAGGTAGTAGAGGTCGCCCACCTGGATCACCTTTTGTGACGTGTTCGTGGCGTAATAGAGCGACGTCCCTTCGATGGGAACAAACTGAGGAGTCCCGTCATAGGTCACTTTGGCATTTGCCGCCGCAGCCGCAGGGTCCACGGTCACCGTCGTAGGGATCTGGGCCATCAGCACCGCGTCTTTTGCCTCCTCGGTCCCGGGGACTGATGCCAGCACCTGCGCGGCAGGACTGTTCGGCGGAATTTGGGCAAAGTCCACCGGAAGATTCGGCGTAGCAAAGGTCCACGGGCCGTCGAGGCTGTCGGCGCTGAACCAGCGGCCTGCGGTGAGATAGTAATATCTGTTCGCCGAGGTGTAAAGAAAGAGATAGCTCATGGTGTTCGTGGCATACTGGAGCAGGGTCCCCGGGATTTGGGCATAGGCAGGTTTCCCATTAAAGAGAATGATATCCGCAGGGCTGGTGCTGTAGTATACCGCCGGCACTACAGAATCGGATTTTGGAGGGGGCGGCGGGACAAATGCCTTCAGGGCGTTCCACTGTTCCTCTTTCACCACCCTCTTCATGTCTTTCGGCAATTTCTTCGCCCCCGCCCACGGCCCCTCAAGTGTCGGCGATGCAAGCCACTGCTCGCCCGCAAACAGATAGAACATGGAGTTCGTCGGGTCGAAAAACAGCGGCCAGCGTGTGTTGACGACATATTCGAGAGAAGTATTCCGGATTGCTCCGCGGACCGGCTGGCCGTCCACATCCAGGAGGATCGCCGGTTTATAGCTGACGAAGATTACCGGTGGATCATTTCTCAGTCGCATACCGGGCACGGATTCCTTTTTGGGAACGCACGCCACGAGCCGCTGAAGGGAAATGGAGACGGTCTGCGGCAGGAAAGTCCTTGCCAGTTCATTCATCCGTGCGGTGGTTTCGGCGTCCAGAGAGGGAAAGTGGAGCTGCACGATCTTTATGTTTGTGAGCAGCACCATCTTGTTGACGGTGTCGACTTCTGTGTGGGCTGTCATCACCCCCACGCCGACAACCTGCTTCCCGCCTTGAGGAGTGAGCGTGAAGGCCTGTCGCCAATCGAGCTCCGTGAAGTTCTTCCAGTCATCAACCTGCGGCTGGTACAGGATAAGCGTGTTTCCGTTTTCGATGCGTTGGCGGGGCCACCCCGGGTCCTGGGCAAAACTCGTTACCGCTGCAAACAGAATCAGTACCAAACAAGTGATTATGCATTCAATTGTTCTCATGTTCTCCCAATCTCCTTAGTTTGGTGGATCAAAACATTTCACTCCTCCTATTTCGGAAAAAGGAGCTGCACCTGAAAACTCAGGGAATGCTGGTACAACGTTTTTTCTTCTCATCTACGTCCTCCTCTCCTGTCGGAAACCCTCGCCAGGCTCGTCGCAAAAAATAAGAGTTGCTTCACCGTCTCCACTGACTAAAATTTCTGTGTGTCGTCAATGATCGAATGTACTCTATTCTTCTTTTATCATGAATCATGGGGCTAGTCAATTAAGATATTTGGTATTGCAGTTATCTTATGTCCTCTGCGGATAAGACATGAAACTGAGATGTCGGTTCTTCTCTCTCACGTTAGGTAGTTTGGAATAACAGGGCCCTCCTAATAATCGAAACCGACTCACGTGGGCAACGATTTCTAAATGACATTGCATGTGATATCATGTAGGGTATAATAGTAGTAATCATCAAAACTGGAGGCTGAAAATGAGCCCGATTGCAATCTTTTTGATCGCTCTTGCAAGCGTCTTCGGTAGCGCGCTTCTCGGCATGATCCTTCGCGCCTATCTGCCCGAACATCATCTGACCGCTGATTCGAGGGATGTCATGAAGATGGGGACCGGCATGATCGCGACGATGGCCGCTCTTGTCCTCGGCCTGCTCATCTCCTCGGCAAAGGGTACGTTTGACACGATGAACAACGGGCTCAGGCAGACCGCATCGAAGGTCATCCTGCTTGACCGCACCATGGCCCGTTACGGACCGGAGGCGAGGGAATCCCGCGCTGTTCTGCGTCGTACAGTCACAAACGCGATCAAGCGGATCTGGCCTGAAGAGAAGAACGAGATAGCATTTGAAAAGGCCGGCCATGTAGAGGGCGACGTAGAAAGTCTCGATGATAAGCTCCGACAACTATCCCCACGGAACGACGACCAGCGCCGACTTCTGGCGCAGGCCTTGCAGATCAGCGGTGACATCCAAGAAGGGCGTTGGCTCCTTATCGCCCAGGCAGGGCAGAGCTCAATCCCCATGCCGTTCCTCGTGCTGTTGATTTGCTGGCTCACCATCATCTTCTTTAACTTTGGGCTCTTCACTTCTCGCAATACATCGGTGATTATTGTTCTGTTTGTCTGCGCGGTGTCGGCCGCGAGTTCGCTCTTTCTGATTCTGGAGTTGGACCAGCCTTACGCAGGGTTGATCAAGATCTCCAGTGCTCCGCTGCTCAACGCCCTCGCACTTCTCGGCCAATAGACCCGGAGACATGGTGGTTCTTTTTTGCCTGCTTCATTTCTCCTATTGCTTTATGTAATTCAAGGTATTGATAGTAATCTGAAGCCCCTTTGACGGGACATTGATCGTCGTCTGCGCAAGGTAGTCCAGGCCTGTCGGCAGCGTCTGAAACACGGCGTTGATCGTCAATGGTGTCCCGTTTGAAACAGCCTGTACCTGGGCCTGCATCCGGTTCTTCGTCATCCCGTCACAGTTCATGGTCATGTGATCGCCCGGCTGCAAGAAATTTGAAACGTCAACGCGAACGCTACCGGAGCCCGGATTCACCCACACCTGTCCCTGCTGGATGAGCTGCTGGATCTGCGCTCCTTTTAACATAAGATAGCCGTTGGCTAATTGGGCCAGCTGCTGGACCTCTTCCTTCATCTCCTCCGCCTTCTCTCTCTTGATCCGGCCTCGCAGACCTCGTCCGGTGTCCTCTGACGGCTGTGAGCTGATCGGCGTGATCAGCGGCTGCTTATCAGGTCCAAAGGCGACCTGCGCGAGCTGTACGCTCTTGGTCTCCCCATTCACCTGCACCTCGGTCCGCTGCTGATAGGAATAACCGGTAAGGGCCTGCATGCTCTGACCTATCTGCTGACCGACGGCCGCGAGGATCTGCTGGTTCGCCCCGGGCTCCTGCGCAGAGGCCAAAGGACCGCTCAGGAGAAGAATTCCCAGCAGACAAAGAATACCACGAACCAGATGCTCCATTTTTCTCGCTTGCTGAACTTCACCGTTTTTCGCTCTCATTGTGTCCTCCTTATGGTGTTATTCATGATGCTGCGTGCCTTGCCCCTTGAAGCGTCTCTTACTTTTCATCAAGTTTTATCACCAGCGGCCCCTTTGCCGCGTCCATGATATACGATACGGGAAGCCCGTTTCCTAACAACTGCGTCATCGCATGCAAATACTTCCGGATGTGGAGAAAGAACTTCTTGTATCCTGGGCAAAGATAATGGAGACCCGGCTCATTGTAGTTGGTCCTTGCAAAGCGGTGCTTGGGGCATCCGCCCTGGCAGGCCGCCAAGACCTTACACTCCCTGCACCAGCGCGGCAACGCCGTTTCCTTGCTCACGCCGAAACCAGAGTGCAATGATCTCTCCACCATCTGTGACAGCGAATCAGTGACGACATTACCCAGTCTGTATCCGGGATAGACACAGTGATCACAGGCATAGACATCGCCGTTGTGCTCCATCACGACACAACGGCCGCACTGCTTTGCATGGATGCAGACCGGCGAAGGGTTGCCGATCCATGCGTTGAGCGCCCATTCGAAGTTCATGACAAAGACCTTGCCCACGTCGTGGCGCACCCATTCTTCATAGATCGCGATAAGAAAGTCGCCGTACTCTTCCGGGATCACAGTCCAGCGAGTGACCTCAGTCTGCTGCTCTTCTCTGTCAAGCGCTGCCGGCCCTGCAAGGCGAAGGCCATGGGGCGTACCGCATGCATCGGACATGCGCTCCACAACCGGTGTGAACTGGATGAACTCCACTCCCTCATTCCTTAAGAATCGGTATACCTCAAGCGGGTATTTAGCCGTCTCACGGGCAACACAAGTCAGCACATTATGTTCAACCCTGTGTTTCTGCAATAACCTCAGTCCCCGCCTGACGTCATCAAAAGTACCTTTTCCTTTGCGGTTCCGGCGGTAACGGTTGTGGACTTCCCTTGGACCGTCAAGGCTGATCCCCACCATGAAATTGTGCTTCTTCAGGAAGTGGCACCACTCGTCCGTGAGCAGCGTTCCGTTGGTCTGGAGGGAATTGGTGATCGTTTTTTGTCTCATAAAAGGCTTCTGCAACTCAATCACCCTCCTGAAGAAATCTATCCCCAGAAGGGTCGGTTCCCCACCCTGCCAGACGAATTCGACGACCGGAGCTGGCTGGGACGTGATGTAGTTCTTTATGAATGCGGAAATTACATCATCAGACATCCGGTATTGCTCTCCCGGACCGAAGAGGGCCTGCTTTTCGAGATAGAAGCAGTACACGCAGTCGAGATTGCAGAGCGGCCCGATAGGCTTTGCAACGACATGGATACCCCGGCCTGCGCCTTTGTGCTCTCTACCGGCATTTCCTTTCTTATCAGTCATAGTCCTACTATTCATCTCATCTTCTTCTATTATTAGGTTTGTTTCTCCACCGCCTGGAAATAGGTGCCGATCAACTAACCAAAAGGGATGCCCGACTAAGAACCTCGGGCATGACGGATAAGGCGCAGAACCTGTAAATATTATTATGAGACGGTTCATGACCAATCATCGAATTGGTGAGATCCTTTCGCTCTCGTGTATTCCTCATTGGCGTACCCAAATGCAATGATACAGGCAGTCCCGGACACATTCGAGACTGCCCGCATTCTTCATGATGCTAATCGCCCATCTTCTTGTCCCGCTGCGCCTGTTCGAGTTTCTTGATGTCCTCGGGCGAGAGCTTCGGCCGGTCGATGGTCAGGGTGATCTTGTTGATCTTGCCGGTGAAGGTAAAAGGCACCTGGTAATCCGCATCGTTGACCGGCGTTCCAGTATCGGAACCAATGTCAAGGCTCTCGTCCCACTGTAGAATGAACGGGACTGTGCGCTCCATCTTCTGATTCGCGACCTCCTTTCCGTCCACTTTCAGGACACCGGTGCCGCCCTGTCCGAGGCCGACTGGGCTGCCGAACGCCAGCGTCGCCGCACCGAGCCCGGCGTACTTGAAGTCGAACTCAATCATGTGATTGCCGGGTGTAAGTTCCGGCCCTTCCCACTTTATCCGCTTAAGGTCCACCAGGTTCCAGAGAAACACCGGCTTGCCCTTAAGCACATAGAAGCCGTAACCGCCAAAGCGGCCGCCTTGAGTGATAAGCATGCCTTCAGCGCCGCCCTGCGGGATCTCGACCTCGGCCTTGAAGTTATACGAACTGTTCAGGAGGTTCGGCGCGTCGCCGTTGGGGATTCCGGTAAGGGGGCGTGTCCATGTGAAAACGTTCCGGCCTGCGGTTAGGCTGGGCCGCGGCGTGATGATGCGCGTCTGGACCGAATTGTCGAGCGGCAGCACCTGGTACTTCTCCGCCTCCTTCCAGAAGAGATCCTGGAGCTCCTTCAATTTAGCCGGGTACTTGGCCGCTACGTCGTCGGCCTGCGTCCAGTCCTTCGAGAGGTCGTACAGCTCCCACGGGTATTCGAGGACGTTAAACTTCGGTGTAGCAACGTCCCAGGGTGGACGTACAACCTTGGTGCTGGCGATCCAGCCGTCGTGATAGAGTGCCCGGTCTCCGAACATCTCGAAGTACTGGGTCTTGTGAGTTGATTGCGCATTCTCATTCTTCTTGTCGAAAGTGTAAAGCATGCTGACGCCTTCGATAGGGCTCTGCTTGATGCCGTCCACGTATTCCGGAGCCGCGATACCGGTAGCTTCAAGGATCGTCGGGACGATGTCGATCACATGGTGGAACTGGTGACGGATGCCTCCCTTATCCTTGATTACCTTCGGCCAGGAGATCGCCATTCCTTGCTTAGTGCCGCCGAAATGTGAGACGATCTGCTTGGTCCAGGAGAAAGGCGTATCGAAGGCCCAAGCCCAGCCTATCGACATGTGGTTGTAAGTGCGGTCGGTACCCCAGACGTCATAAAAGTACTTAAGCTGGAGTTCAACCCCAGGGTTGGCGCTATTAAACATCGCGACCTCGTTGGGGGTGCCGTTGGGTTGCCCCTCGGCGCTTGTGCCATTGTCGCCCTCGATGTAGATGATCAGCGTATTGTCGAGCTTGCCCATGTCCTCGATTGCTTGAATCACACGGCCGATCTCGTAGTCAGCATAGGCCACGTAGGCCGCGAAGACATCCACCTGTTTGATGAACAGCTTCTTTTCATCAGGCGTGAGCTGATCCCACTTCTTGATAAGGTCGTCTGGCCAGGGGGTCAACTTGGCGTCCTGCGGGATTACGCCGAGCTTTTTCTGGTTGGCGAAGATCGTCTCGCGCAGCTTGTTCCAGCCCTGATCGAACAGGTGCATGGTGCTGATCTTGTCCACCCATTCCTTGGTCGGATGGTGTGGTGCGTGAGTCGCGCCAGGGACGTACTTGATGAAGAAGGGCTGATCGGGAGCCAGGGCGTTGATGCGGTTCATATAGTCGATGGCATCGTCCGCCATGGCGGTCGTCAGGTTCCAGCCCGGCTTGCCGACATAAGGGTAGATAGGCGTGGTATTGCGGACGAGGTTGCCCGGCTCCCATTGATTGGTGTCCCCTCCCATGAAGCCGTAGAAGTACTCGAATCCCATGCCGATGGGCCACTGGTCGAAGGGACCTGCCTGGCTCGACTGGAACTCAGGAGTGTTGTGGTTCTTGCCGAACCAGGCTGTGCTGTAGCCATTGTCCCTGAGGATGCGGCCGATGGTAGCCTTGTCTTTAGTGATAACGCTGTCGTAGCCTGGGAAGCCGGTAGCCTGCTCAGCGACGACGCCGTAACCTGTGGAATGGTGGTTGCGACCGGTGATAAGTGCAGCTCTGGTCGGTGAGGAGAGCGCGGTCGAGTGAAAATTGGTATAGCGCAGGCCGTCTCTTGCGATGCGGTCGAGTGCAGGAGTCGGGATTACGCCGCCGAAGGTACTGGCGACGCCGTAGCCCGCATCATCGGTCATTATCAAAAGGATGTTCGGCGCTCCCTTGGGCGGCACTACCCGCGCCGGCCAGTATGGCGTTGACTCCTGCGCGGTCTTCCCGATCTTTCCCTCGAACTTTTGCGGCGGCGGCGGGAGCTGCTTGCCGTCGATGGTGGTTGTGGCGCTGGGCGAACCCGGCACGCCAGTGGTCTCGACAGACAAGGCCGGCGATGCTGCTAACAGAACAGCACCGTTTAGGGCCAGGACTGCTGGTACAACTGTCTTTGTCTTCATTCCTACGTCCTCCTTTCTTATTTCATCTCCTCCTTTGTCTTAAACAGTTTCGCCTTACACTTTAATGAGAGATGAGATTTATTCGCCTTCAGGCATTCCATTATCCGTCCGCCTCCTGGTTGAACCCCCGGACAATACATCATGATATCGTCCTCACAGGCTTGATGCGCTTCCTTGACGGCCTCTTTCGCCTGCGCAAGATGCATCTTGCAAGCCGGCGAAAGTTGGGTCTCATTTTGCTTCAAACATCCTGCAATTCGTCCCTCACCTTGTTTCACATTCCCGCAGAACTTTGCTACGTCCCCCGCACAGGGTTTAGCTTCCTGTGCAAATGCTCCTGATGCCATCACAAATATTACGCACAATACCTAGAAAACGACTGACGACCTTTTCATGTCTGGCCTCCTTACTTTCTTGAGTTAACGCCCAAAGGGTGTTCTATAACGGCAATCTTCGTGTATGCGGTCAGAGCCCAGCAATCGCGACGTGGTCTCCTTTCTTTCTCCAAAGGGCGGCGTCCTTGGAGCGTTGGGTTTTTTGATTCCGCCACTGTTATGTCAACCTACTTCTCTCATAGCAGTCCGTTTCATAACAACCGCCGATGCACCAGCCTAAATGCATTCGTTTATCGCAGTCGGCCCATCATACGCACTAAAGATGTCCGGAGAAGTTTAGGAGTGAGGCAAGTAATTCTTCCTATCGCGCTGTATTATTAATGGTCTCATAATAGTCTGCACATTCTTGGCCGTCATTCCCGCGAAGGCGGGAATCCACTTTGAACAGAATGGATGCCCGACTAAGGATCTCGGGCATGACCAATAATAGGGAGCACATCTGTAAATATTATTTTGAGACTGTTAATAATTATGTTTATATCATGGATGCACGGCAGATGCAACTCGGAGAATTACGAAGTAGTTTTACAATTCTGTTTACAGGGGATTCTTTCGTTGAGTAAGAAGCTACAGGGGGATGACCGTGGAACGTCTGCTACCGTCCCACAAAGAGAAACAGGCCGAAGACATAGAGTGCTGAAACAAGGAGTTGACAGACGGTGAGAGGTATGCCATACCGCAGAAATGTCGTAAAGGTAATCCTCTTCCCCTCAGCCGCGCAGATGCCTGCGCTCACCACATTCGCCGAGGCGCCGATGAGGGTGGCGTTCCCCCCCAGGGTCCCGCCAAACATCATCGCCACGAAGACCGGAAGAGTCGCTAAAGGCCAGTCTGTGAAGGCCGCACCCATGGCATAGTCAGGCACAAGCTGGGCCGCCACCAGATAGCCCTTGACGAGAAGCAGCATTGCCGCCACAACAGGGATGTTGGCTATAAGACTCGATGAGAGACTTACAAAGGCGAGCATTGCCAATCCGACAAGGGGGAGGTCAGTGCCGAACCACGTAAGGAGGTTCCGTGACATGCCGCTGAGTATGCCTGTCTTGCTCAGGGCCTGCACGAGACAGAAGAGGCACGTGAGAAATATGAGTGTCTTCCAATCGACATCCTTCAACACCTTGTCAACAGGCTCAACATGAGTGCCATAGATAATCAAGAGCGCGAGGGAGGCAGCGATGATTGAGACAGATGGAGGAACGATCCGCACGGGCAGGTATTCACCAAAGAGGAAGAGCAGGACCATGCCGGCAAGGACCACGAGAGAGCAGACAAGGAGGAGAGGCTTCTGAATCGGCTTCAGCTCCAGGATTTCGGGAATAGGCTTCCGGACACGCCACACATCCTTCATGATCAGCGGCATGAGCGGAACGAGCACGACTAAAGACAACAGGCCTCCTATGCTCACCCTCTTCAGGTACTGATTGAATGTCAGCCCGATTGAACTGCCGACGAGGAAGGTGGCGGGATCGCCCACAAGGGTGAGGAGACCTGCGGAATTGCTGATAATCGCGGTCAGCACCATGGGTCCGACAAAGTCCACCTCTAATGCAATGGCGACGCGAATTATGATCGGGGCCACAAGGATCACGGTAGTGGCGTTCGGGAGGAAAGCACATAAGGGCGCGACAAGAATGAAAATTCCCAGGATGTATCTCTTGCCGCTTCCATTGGTCAGACGCAGAAATCTCGTTCCCACGTGATCAAAGATGCCCGTCGGGACGAGCGTTCTGGCAACAACCATGCCGCCGAAGAGCAGCGCCAGCGGACCTCCTGCCGAATGGATCACGACCCCTACGTCTTCGCCGGTAAAAATCCCGGCCACCAGCAAAACGCAGAGTCCGAGCATCGCGGTAACGGCCATGTCGATAAGATCAAAGGCTATCGCTGCAATGACTCCGCAGAACACAACGAACGTGATGATGGTCTGGAGATCAGACATGCAGCTGCTCCTGATCAATGAAATGCCCGGGAGAGAACGGGAAGGATAGACTCTCAATTCCGTAGCGTGCCCCGGCCATTACAAAGCCGGAAGCAGACAGGCAATAAGGGCTATTCGAAGGGAGGCGCATACATCAATCCTCCTTTGTTCCAGAGACGATTCAGGCCGCGCTCGAGATTCAATGCGCTTTCGCTGCCGAGGTTCCGATCAAAGATCTCGCCATAATTCCCGACGCTCCCGATTATCCGGACAGTCCATTCAGGTGAAGCTCCCAGGGCCTTTCCGAATTTCCCGTCTGCGTCAAGAAACCGTTTCACTGCAGGGCCCATGGACGCAGTCTTTGCTGCACGAACATTCTCTTTGGTTATACCAAGTTCCTCTGCTTCGATGAGGGAGAAGAGGACCCATTTCACAAGCGTGAACCACTCCTCATCTCCACGCTTTACGACCGGCCCCAGAGGTTCCTTTGAAATGACATCAGGCAGGATATTAAATCTTCTTGGGCCTTCGGGTACATCCATCAGCACCGCAGCCAGCTGCGACCTGTCAGAGGTATAAGCCTGGCATCGTCCAGAAAAGAAGGCGGTCTTTACATCAGGCAGGGTCTCAATGACAAGCGGCGTATAACGAAGCCCCTGTTGTCCAAAATAGTCTGCCAACCCCTCCACGTGAGTAGTCCTCCTCTCGACGCAGATCGTGGCGCCGTTCAGATCGGAGACCTTACGGACCTTGCTTTTTGAAGGGACCATGAATCCCTGACCGTCATAATAGAGGACCCCGGCAAAGGCGGTGCCCAGCAGAACCTCCCGTCCAAGCGTCCAGGTGGTGTTGCGCATGAGGAGATCGATGTCGCGGTTCAGGAGCGCAGGAAAGCGGGCCGAGGCTGACAACGCCACAAACACTATCTTTTCCGGATCTCCCAGGGTAGCGGCAGCGACCGCACGGCAGAAGTCTGCGTCAAAACCTGTCCAGCGTCCATTCTTGTCCTTCATAGAGAAACCCGGAAGTCCCTCACTGACTCCGCAGCGGACAACCCCCTTTGAGCGCACGCGCGGGAGGGTCTCGCCTCCCCAACTCGAGGTCGCGAATAGCATGAACAAAAGCAGCGCGGCAGTTGCTGAGATAATTACCTTCACAGAGATTCTCCTCATACCCGGAGAATGGGTACGATCATTTGTCTTTTCACTGTCAGCCGCGAACCCAAATGCCTGCAAGTCTGCATACCTCTCGTTTCGGTCGAATGGCCGTTGACGTCAACAACATTATCTCAGGAAAGAGACAGAAAGTAAACGTACTTTACAAATAACGGTCAGGCAGACATGGATCGAAGCCTTGCACATGCGATGCGATTCCGGCAACGAGGTACCGCCGATCCGCCAAACATCCTCCTGATAGGACGCTTCGTCCAGAAAGAGGGCCCTAATCCTTCTTCTCGGCCGGCACAAGGCCCTCAATGAGTTTCACCGGCGCCTTGAGGGTCCTCTTCATCATCCCCAACAACCCTGACCCGACGGCTGAAACCGGATTGTAACTCACCTTCGGGTCCTCGATATCACCGGTCACCTTGAGCGGAATCGTTACGAGAGTGCCGCCAAGGATCGTGCCCACGAGGGGGATCTTCTCAATAAACTTATTGACCGTTCTTATAGGAGAGACAAGAACGGTATGGTCGAGTTTACCGTTTATGATATCAGTGGTGCCCTCGGCAGCGACCTTCAGGTAATCTCCGTCAAGGACTGCTTCCTTTATCTCGATCTTGCCATCCCTCAGATCATAACGACTCTTTATAGTATGATAGGCAATGCCCTCTTTCCGGTAATTCCGGAAGCCCTTCAGATATTCAGTGGGCTCCAGAAAGGCCAGAACCCTCACGAGACGCACATCCTCGTAAATGATTCCGTCTCTTGCGTTAAACTCTATATCACCCTTCAAAGATTCGAGGAGTTTTCTGCCGTCCCCCTCTCCTGTCACATGACCATGGAGATCAAAGCGGCCCGTCACGCGCTCCTTCACTCCTCTCGGTACAAAAAAACACGCAACGGATTCTCCGAGGTCCTGATTCTCAGCGAGCAATTCAAAATCCAGAGATAATCCCTTGGGACTCACACCAACAGTGCCGGGGAAGGAGATACCACAGAGCGATGCCTGTGTGACAAGAGCATCAACTCGATTGTGGCCAAGGGACAGAACCGCCTGGAAAGGCTCCCAGGTGAACGTCTCATAGGTAAATTGATTTGATCTGAATCTCACCGTCCCCGCAACGGCAAGGTTCTCTGCTATGTCTGCCTGCTCTTCTTCGCTTTTTCTCGTTCCTCCCCCTCCCCTGGTTAGCTCCCTTATGGTGTCGACGTTAATACGATCGGTAAAAAGATCCATGTCGAGTAAAGCACCCTTCTCGGTATCCTTGACGTCTCCGCTGAGAGAGAAGACGTTATCGCCCAGTCTCAGCGAAGCTGATTCGACCGTGATGCGACCTTTATCGGCGCCCAAAGAAATCCTGTCTATCGTGAGCGGAAGCTTCTCCTTCCAAGGGAAAACAAGATCCCCGCCGGTCATCCTGCCCTGCACCGCAAATTTGAGGGGCTTCTCCCTCCGAATTTCGGTCGTGAAGTCGCCGTCAATCCAGCCTCGCCCGAACTTCCTTCCCGCGATAACGCTATCCAGGGTTTCACCATTCATCTTCCCGGCAAAGGAGAATTTCACCCTCTTCTCGTTGTAATCAAGACCGAAGCTTCCGTCGGATACTTTGTCCTTCAGGGTCAGCTTATGTATGACCAATGCCTCCGGACTCTTGACCATGTCGATGGAGACTTCGGGTCCCTTGTCCAAGCGCATGTTTCCTTTCAGAGCGGCCGTACCGCTCCTGTCCCATTCGACCGAAATCTCTTGAAGAGTAAGAGGAGAGTTCGGTGAAATCTCCTTTGGGAGACCGACACGGTCCGCGACCCACCCAAAGGCTTGAAATCCCAGCTTGCCCTGCAAGGACAGATCAGTCTTCTGAGACGATCCCAGGTAACCATGCTGGGAGCCTGAAATCACTGCCGAGGCATCGAGAAACTCGGTCTCGGCATTTCTCAGGGAGACGACATTCTCGTCAGCATCGAAACCTCCCTTCCTTAGCAAGAGCGACCCTGGAAAGAGGGATGACTCGACAGAGAGGTTGTCAATTTCACCGGCTGTGGCGAAACGCCACTCCTTCGGCGTCTTGAGCGGTCCTCTAAGGTTCAGGGCATTGAGGGTGACCATGCCATAGAGCGACGTTATCTCCTCCAGAGACCCCTTGAACCCTTCGAAAGACCGTAACCACGGGTAGATCTCATCAAGTACGATGTCAGCCTTCCCCGAAAGGACCTCGGCATAGTGTGTATCCCCCAGGCCGAGTTGTCCGGTGAGTGCGGAGAATGATGATCTGCCTCCCTTGCCGCTGAGATTCTTCACCCTGATCCTCTCTCCATCATAGAGAAACCGCCCGCCCTTGATCTCAAGGGGAAAGGGGAACCTCTGGTAGCTGGCGACAAGAGAGATGTCCGATACATCCGCATAGGGATTGATCGACGCAACGCTTTCACCTAATACAAGCCTGCCTGTAGCCCTGCCGTGCAAAGCATCGACACGGTTGATCTCGTCGAGAAAGGCTTCATCTTTTACAACTTTCTTCAGCACACTGAAAACGTCCGTGACGTCCGCCTGTACTAATGTCTCGAGATGAAGCGGGGCATCTTCCCCCCTCAGGCCTACCCTCAGTTTCCCTTTGTTCAGGAAGGAGTGGCCAAAATGACCCTCAAGATTCGTTCCTTCCAGTACACCCTTTACAATGATACAGTCGCCACTGACAGCCCGGAGGGAGAGTTGAGGCCCCGGGATAAAGATATCCCCGTCTTCCAAACGTCCCTTCAAGACGGTATTCTCTGTTCCGCCGAGATCACCGAAGGCCCGGGCCTCGCTTCGAAACGTTATCATCGGAATTGTACCGCCTCTCACATAACTGAAAACGCCCTGGACCGCCGGCACCTCTCCTGCCAGAGGAAGGGCCGTCCTTCGGAGCGCGGGGACGTCCTTGATCGTACCTCCGACTTCAAGACTGACGGTGCCGGGAGATTCATTCGCAAGGAGCTTTCCCTGCAGGTCAAGCTGAGGATCTTCGATCCTCAATTCATCAAGGGTCAGTTCGGTACTCCCGTCCTTGAAGACAAGGAGCGCCTGGGTGCTGATCCCCTTCATAGCTATTTTCTCTCCTCTCTTGATCACCGTAAGGAGAGGCAGTGAGTTTCTCACCTCCGCCCGCACATCCTTGAACCCCCGCATTTGCACCGAGAGATTGAGGTTCGCCTCTGACTCGCCGAGGCGCAGATGGGCATCGGGGAAGAGATAATCGATGAGCGTCTCAGGTCTGAAACCTGTCAGATGGAACGTTCCAGTTCCCTGAAACGTTCCTGGATCGAGACGGAATCCGAGGGAGATACCCTTTGCTATGTTGGAGACGCCGACAAGGGTGAGCGAACTTTCACCGGGCGGGAACGCAGACTCTCCATGGATGTCAGTGAAAGAAAAAAGAGGCATCTTTTCATCAAAGAGATTGAGCATGCCTCCTTCCACCACAATATGGAGCCTTGGTGCAGCAGATGAAAGTGTCTTCATCAATTCCGATAGATCTCCTTCGAGACCGGCAATCGAAAAGGGAGTCTTCTCCTTCTTCCTTTCCGGAAGACGAAGGGACACAACAGCATCTTCAATGAGAATGCTCGACAGTCGGACTTTTCCTGAGAAAAGCGGAATGATCTGAGGATATATCCTGAGCGATCCGATGGTACCTTCAGCCTTTCCGGGGAGAGAGAGCTTTGCCTTGCTGATGGTTACCGTGGGACGAGGGAAGAGCGAGACTTCGATTTTCTGAAAATCCACGGTGCCGGGGACTTTCTTGGATACGGCCGCCTTTATCTTCTGCCGTACCGACTCTGAATCAATGAAGTGGGGCGCCAGGAGAGAAGCGACCAGCATAAGCGCAAGAAGGACTCCTGCAACTCCCGCTATCAGCCGTAATCTTCTTCTTGGTCTGGTCACGCTTTCCTTCCGTCTGGCATTCCTGGTTGCTCCCGGCCGCTCATAGTATAGCCCATCTGCATTCTCGAGATATATAAATGATACACCTCGGAAAATGGGCATCGGATTGGAAGCAAGAATCGGGCTTATCGGCAGCTCTGCTTACGTGTCATTTCTAAGGTTTCTAGGCTCGACGACTCGTCCTGTGGCTACCGTTTGAAAGGTTCAAGCATGACAACTGTATTTGGTGTGCTTGTTCCCGGGAAGAACAGTTGTTCTCATTCGATCTGCAAAGTGAAAAGAACTTGCTTCATTCACCTGCTTCTTTCATAAAGCCCCATTAATTGTGCTTTTGCAACGATATGTTCTTTCATTGATGATTCAAGGGCACTCTTTCCTGCACTCGCGCCGATATTCAGGGTCGTATCAAGTGCATAGAGCTTGAAGAAATATCGGTGTATTCCGGAAGGCGGGCATGGGCCTCCGTAGTCGTGTTTCCTGAAATCATTCATGCCCTGCACTGATCCCTTGGGGACAGAGTTCTCTTTTATCTCTGCGGTCCCCGGGTCTATGTTCCAAACAACCCAATGTACCCATGTGCCCATGGGGGCATCTGGGTCATCAACTATGAGGGCAAGGGATCGTGCATCGGCCGGAATTTCTGCAAACGTAAGCGGCGGGTTGACATCACTGCCATCACAGGTATATTTCTTCGGTATCTGTCCGTTGTGCCCGAAGGCTGCGCTTGAAATCCTCATCTCAATCTCCTTTCCGTAAAGGTCGCTCAAGAGACAAGATACGAGGCTTAATAATAGTATCGTCTTGTGTCCCACGACCTTTTCCTTTCAGTGGTTCCTTCTTCAATAATAGCAGGGTTACAGAAAAAGTACAGAGGATGCTTGTCATTCTAGGTCACCGCAATGTTAAGAGGCGACTCGTCCGAGTGGTTACCGTTTGAAAAGTTCTGTTATGAGAACAGCATCAGAGGGGTTTGGTCCCGGGCCACAGTCTCCAGGGTCTTCGGCGATTACAGGGGGTAGACCTCCTCCCCCTTCAGTATCTTGATCCCGGCCTTCTGCAGGCTATCGATCGCCTTCTCAAGTTCATCAAAGCGGAATATGATGATGGCATTGCCGCCGCTCCTCCGGACAAAGGCGTACATATATTCCACGTTTATTCCTTCAGCCTTCATGACGTTCAGTATCTCCGCGAGCCCTCCGGGCCGGTCTGCGACCTCGACAGCCAGGACCTCGGTCTTTCCGACACTAAAGCCGTTCTCCTTGAGTACGACCTTTGCCTTCTCGGTGTCATGAACGATCAGTCTCAGAATGCCGAAGTCAGCGGTATCTGCAAGAGAGAGGGCCCGTATGTTTATTCCCGCCCGCGCCAGAACACCCGCCACATCGGCAAGCCTGCCCGATTTGTTCTCAAGGAATATCGATATCTGTTCGACCTTCATACGACCTCCTCTCGCACCTTTATCACTTCTCAGTCATGAACCAGAATTGTCAGCTTTTACGTCCTATATCCTCCGGTTGTCTATGACCCTTGTTGCCTTGCCCTCGCTCCTCTGAATGGTCTTCGGCTCGACAAGCTTGACCTTGGACGAAACACCGAGAAGGTCTTTGATCTCCCGCTCGATGCGTCTGCCGAGTTGTTCGAGGACTTTGACTTCATCGGAGAAGATATCCTCGCTCACCTCCACCTGGACCTCCATGACATCGAGGGACCCTTCCCTGTCAACGATGATCTGATAATGGGGCTCGACGCCTTCGACGCTCATGAGCACGTGCTCTATCTGAGAGGGGAAGACATTCACTCCCCTGATGATGAGCATGTCGTCCGTCCTTCCCGTTATCCGCTGCATCCTGAGGGATGTCCTGCCGCAGGAACAGGGTTCAGGAATCAGCCTCGAGAGGTCCTTTGTCCGGTACCGTATCACGGGGAAGGCCTCTTTCGTTATCGTTGTGAAGACAAGCTCTCCCGGTGTTCCTGGCGGAAGGGGCTCTCCTGTTTCAGGATCGATTATCTCAGGAATAAAGACATCCTCAAAAACATGGAGCCCCCTCTTCTCCTCGATGCATTCGCTGGCAACACCGGGGCCCATGACCTCGCTCAGCCCGTACATATCGATCGCCTTTATGCCGAGCTTCTTCTCGATCTCTTCCCTCATATTCTCGCTCCAGGGCTCTGCGCCGAAGAGCCCGACGCGGAGTTTCAGGGAAGAGGGGTCTACATTCATCTCTCTCATGACGTCGGCAAGGTTCAGGGCATAGGAAGGGGTGCATAAGAGTACCGTTGAGCCGAAGTCCTGCATGATCATGATCTGTCGTTTCGAATTGCCGCCCGATATGGGAATGACCGCTGCACCGAGTTTCTCAGCGCCGTAATGTGCGCCGAGGCCTCCGGTAAAGAGCCCGTATCCGTAAGCATTGTGCACGACATCACCCTGATGTGCCCCTCCGCAGGAGAGGGTCCTCGCCATGAGTTCAGCCCACGATTCTATGTCATGCCTTGTATAGCCCACTACCGTGGGTTTGCCGGTCGTTCCCGAAGAGGCGTGGATCCTTACTACTCTCTCGAAGGGCACGGCAAAGAGGCCGAAGGGATAATTGATCCTGAGGTCTTCTTTCGTGGTAAAGGGGAGCTTCCGGAGGTCGGCGAGAGATTTGATATCCGAAGGCTCCACACCTGACTCTTCCATCCTGCTGCGATAGTAAGGGACGGCGGCATAGACCCGCTCGACAAGTGATTTCAGCCGCTTCAACTGAAGCGCTTCCAAAGCTTCACGGGGGAGCGTTTCGAATTCCTCATTCCATATCATTTCATTTCCGCGAAAAACCTCCTGAACTCAATTCGAAGCCAGAGACAGGATCATGATCGCATTGCACATTGCATCCTCATTATCGTTTCCCTCCCTATGACGAATGCCTCACGATTCGCCTTGCGCAACTTCTCCTGCATCCTCTTCTCTATCACGTTAAAGAAGACCTCTTCCTCAATAGGAAGGAGGAAAGAGAGGGCGCCTACAAGGACCATATTGACCGCCCTTGCCTCTCCTGCAGACCTCGCCACCTCAAAGGCATCAAGGGGAAAGGCCTTGATGCCCCTGCTGTCGAGTTGATCGAGGACATCGCCGGGATAAGACTCCAGGCCCATCGAGACCGGGGCAGGCAAGATCTTCTGGGTGTTGACGATCACCTTGGTCTCGTTGTTGTAATAGGGGAGATACCGGAGTGCCTCGAGGAGCTCGAAGGCTACGGCGAAGTCAGCGTCGCCATATTCGATAAGCGGAGAATACACCTTCCCGCCATAGCGGAGATGTGCCACCACAGACCCGCCTCTCTGGGCCATGCCGTGCACTTCGCTCTGCTTCACATCGTATCCCGCGTTCATGAGCGCCGAAGAGACGACCTCGCTCGCACGCAATATACCCTGTCCTCCAACACCGCAGAGGAGAATGTTCGAAGTCCTACCCACCCTCTTCTCCTGCCACCACAATCGCCTTGAACTTGCAGAGGGGGGCACACTGTCCGCAGCCGTCGCACAGGACTGCGTTGATCCTCGAATATCCCTCCTGAGTCTCCTTGTACCCAAGCTCTTTCGCCTCCTCCGGCGTGAGCGGCGCCCACTCGATCGCAGGACATCCGAGCTTCAGGCAGGTCTTGCAGCCTTTGCATTTCTCCGGTATCACGACATAGAGTTTCCTGTCCTTGCGTTTCTTCATCTCAGGGAGGAGCACGCAAGGCGATTTCGTGATAATAACGGAAGGCTCCGACCGTTCGCTTTCCCGCTTCACGATCCTCTGAGTCCCTTCGATGTCGTTAGGGTTGACGGTGTAAACGTGCCGCACGCCAATTGCCCTGCAGAGGGCCTCAATATCCACGGGCGTCGTGGAAACCCCCTGTACGGTCATTCCTGAGGAAGGATGGGGCTGGTGACCGGTCATACCCGTAGTCCTGTTGTCGAGGATTATGACCGTTGTAAAACCCCTGTTGTAAACGATGTCGATCAGTCCCGTGATCCCTGAATGGAAGAATGTTGAATCGCCGATGACCGCCACGATCTTCCCGAGGGCCTCTCTGCCGAGGGCCTTCTCCATGCCGAGGGCATTCCCGATGCCCGCTCCCATGCAGACGCAGGAGTCCATGGCAGAGAGGGGTCTGAGCGCAGCCAGCGTGTAACAGCCTATGTCTCCTGCCACGAAGAGACCGAGTTTCGACAGGGCATAGAATATTCCCCTGTGGGGGCATCCGGGGCAGAGGTTCGGCGGTCTCAGAGGGATCGGAACTGGCTCAAAGATCTTCTTGCCCTCTTCACCGGTGATGCAACTCCGCACAACACGAGGGTTCAATTCCCCCGTTGCCGGGATGACTTCTTTCCCTCTGCAGGCGATTCCCATGGCCTTCACATGGAGCTCGATAAAGGGATCGAGTTCCTCAACGATAAAGAGCTCCTCCACCTCTTCTGAGAAGTCCCTGATCGTCCTTTCAGGGAAGGGATAGACCATGCCGAGCTTGAGGACCGAGGCCTCAGGGAAGGCTTCCTTCACATAGAGATAGGATATCCCGGACGTGATGAAGCCGCGCTTCCTCTCGCCCCATTCGATCCTATTGCCGGGGAAGGTCTCGGCAAATTCCCTCAGTCGCGCCATGCGCTTATCGAGCTCGGCCCTCCGTTTCCGGGCGTGGCCGGGGAGCATGACGAATTTCTCCGGCATCTTTTCGATACCCGGCTTTGCAGCCGATGCCTCAACCTCGCCGACGGGGACAGCGCCCTTTACATGGGAGACCCTCGTGGTAGTCCTGAAAAGGACAGGCGTATCGAACTCCTCGCTTATCCGGTACGCAATCTTTAAGAGATCTTTTGCCTCCGCAGCATCCGCCGGTTCGAGCATCGGGACCTTGGCGGCAAGGGCATAGTTCCTGTTATCCTGCTCATTCTGGGAGCTGTGCATCTCGGGATCATCGGCGGTGATGATCACCAGTCCTCCCCTCACACCGGTATAGACCGACGTGAAGAGCGGATCGGCAGCCACATTGAGACCGACGTGCTTCATCGATGCCAGTGCCCTTACGCCGGCGAAAGACGCTCCCAGTGCCACCTCCAGGGCCACCTTCTCATTGGGAGACCACTCTGCATAGACGCCTTCATACGTTGCGAGGTTCTCGAGTATCTCTGTTGAAGGCGTTCCGGGGTAGGCAGCGGCAACTTTCACTCCGGCCTCAAAGGCGCCGCGGGCTATGGCTTCATTGCCCGAAAGGAGCAGTTTTTCGTCAAGAGCCACGCTCGTTTCCAAGATTCTCCCCTTCAAAAAATTCGGAATTGTAGATTATCACACCACTGCGTTATTTTCAACAACGGCAAACAGTTAACCTTCCAGTTGCATAAAACTATCTTGTTCGGGAGGCCGGTAAGGTCAAACAGAATTGAGCAACCTGACGGCATTGTCCCTCAAAATGAGAACTTCCCTCTTCTGACCGAGTCCGAGGTCCTTGAGGAGGGACAGGGTCTTTCCCTGGTCCGTCCAGGGCGAGTCGCTGCCGAAGAGAATATAATCCTTCGGATGGTTCAGGATGATGCTCCTGGCAACATCTTTCTTGATATATTCGAGGGAAAAGGAGATCTCCATATAGATCCTCTTCCCCAGGAGGAGCTTCTCGACCTCTTCCCATTGGTCCCATGCCCCGAGATGGGTCGTCACGAGCTTCAGTTCGGGAAACTTCTCCATGACACTCGCGATCTTGGCCGGGTCTGCCTTACTGATACGGGGATAAGCAAAATCATAGCCCGTATGCATAACGACGATGAGGTTCTCCTCCACTGCCTTTTCATAGATCGGAAAAATCCTCTCTTCGTCCACATCGAAGTCCTGATAATAGGGATGGAACTTGATGCCCTTAAACCCCTCGCCTTTTATTCTGGCGACCCTCTCGACAGACCGTTCGTCACCGGGATGGATCGAAGGGAAAGGGATGATCCTTTCGGACCTGACCTGTTTTGACCATGCCAGGATCGCATCGAACTGTGAAGGTTTCGTGGCGATGGAGCAGACGATGCTCTTCTCGATACCGTTTCTCTCCATCGACGAAAGGAGAGATGATATCCTCCCGTCAAGACTTGCCTTGACCCCACCCTCTCCTTCAAGCATCTTCATCACCTTGTCTGCCATCTCATCAGGAAAGGCATGGGTATGGAAATCAATGATCCGTTGCATCGTTCCGGCTATTATAGCCGAAAGTCTTTTCCTCCTTCATCCTCCCCGTCTTTGTCCCTATAATCCCTCTTTCTTTTCAGAAACCTCAGGAAGCCGAAGACCGTTATTACCGCGCCAAAAAGGAAGAGCACCTCATAGAGGTAGTTGCTGGTATAGGCGAACCACGATGTCCCTTTGGCAAGGGATGCACGCCATCGTGTTTCGAGTTCACCGAGAGAGATAGAAAGACTCTTTTCTATCGCCTCTTCGAGGCTTTCGCCTGCTCCCAAATGGCCCACGATGTTTCTGACACCTGCACTCCCGAATTCTCCGTTCACATATTCCACAACGCTCCTGCTCTCTTCATAGGCAAGCTGAAGGGCCCGGTCTTCATGGGGGAAACGCACCGACAGTTCGCTCAGAGGTATGAGTTGTTTTGACAAGACAGCCTCCTTCAATACTGAACGTGATCCGTCCGTCATGATCTCGGCTATCCCTCCGGTCACCCATTGGCATATCCCCTCATCAAGCCATCTCGGCAGGTTTCCTTCCCTTACACGCTGATGGAGCTGGAGATGGCATAACTCATGCTTAAGCGTGACGTCAAGTGTGAAGGGGTGAATGTTCATCCGTGAGTAATCGATAACGATGAGGTCTTGCCGAGGGACTGCAAACGCGACGATGAGGTCGCTGTCCGCGATCCTCCTGAAGTTCTCCCTGTCCTTCACGAGACGGATGACCGGGGAGAACTCTCGCATTGGTCCAAGGACCTTCACCAAATCAGCCCTGACCGCCGGGCAACTCTCAATGACCTCTTTTGCAGCCGCCCTGAGGGGCTCTTCGAAACGGACAACGACTCCCCCGTCCCCCAACTCAGTCTCTTCAGACCAGACAGAACCACGGGATCCGGTGAAAAGAAGAATCAGGGCAAGGAGGACTATTCGACAAGGCATCAACGGCCTGCGTCTAAGGCTTCACCCTGCCTTCAACAACAACCGTTTCCGGCAACTTCTTTGTAACAAGGCTCCCGAAGCCTGTTTCTCTCAGCCACGTTTTCAGCTCCCGGGGCGTATAGCACCG
>Ga0335070_10000591_pt1 | contig 40694 bp, 42 predicted proteins | sample Lox_Sample_13_FD_206722 | JGI IMG/M metagenome (GOLD analysis project Ga0335070, IMG submission 206722) | Soil microbial communities from Loxahatchee National Wildlife Refuge, Florida, United States - Lox_Sample_1.3 | ecosystem: Environmental > Terrestrial > Soil > Wetlands | place: USA... | reverse complement strand
CTCCGACCACGATGTCTGCATTCCTGATCTCCTCTCGTATGTTGTACTCGGTCAACGGCAGTGTCCTGATCCTTCCCGAAAAGACCTCGTCGAGCCTCTGCAGCCTTTCAATGCCCCTGTTCATGACAGACGTCTCCATGCCGATTCCGATAGAGACCCGGGCCGCATTGCTTCCGACGACACCGGCCCCGAGTATCAGGGCATGTGCAGGCTTAACTCCGATCGCCCCCGTCGGCAGGATGCCTTCGCCACCGTGGATCTTTTGGAGAAAATAGGCGCCCATGAGGGGCGCCATTCTGCCGGCGATCTCGCTCATTGGCGTAAGGAGCGGCAGGGTGCCGTCCTTCTCGAGGGTCTCGTAGCCAAGGGAGGTCACCTTTTTCCTGAGGAGCAGCCCTGTAAGCTCAGGATTTGGTGAGAGGTGGAGGTAGGCGAAGATCGCCTGCCCTTCCATGATGAGATCAAATTCAGGCAGAAGGGGTTCCTTTACCTTGACGATAAGGTCCGATTTGTTGAAGACGGTCCTCCTGTCAACGATATCGGCGTCCGCCTTCAGATATTCATCGTCTGAGAAACCGCTTCCCTCTCCAGCGCCGGTCTCAATGAGAATTGTATGGCCGTCCTTCTTGAGCTCATCAGCACCAAAAGGGGTCATACCCACACGATATTCCTCTTTCTTGATCTCCTTCGGGACACCGATTATCATCGTACCTCCTTCTTAATGACCATTGATCGTTATCGTTCCCGGTTTTCCGATCTCGCCATCGACAGAGCACCTGAAGTCGTGAAACAGGCCTATCACCCAGAGGTTTGTCATGAGATGCTTGGTGATGCAGGACGTGGTGAAGACAGATTCATCTCTGCAGAGAGCGAGATAGAGAACGATCTGGTCTGCCAGGTGGGGATCGAAGGACGAGCCCGTTCCGTAGTAGCGAAGGAATTCATCTGCTGCCTCCTCACCCACGGTTTCAGCCCTTTTCCCCCGTTCTCCAAGGGAAGAGAAACCTGCGACAGCGTCTTCAGATTCCGCCTGGAGGTAGACAAAGGTCCCCTGTCCGTGGGCTGGAACACTCATGACCATTATCTCTGGAGCTACCGACAATTCCTCTTGAGATTCCAGCTTTTTTATCATTATATCCCGTTGCCTCTCGGCGATGGGCAAGGGGAGATTACCGACGGCCGAACATCCTGTCAGCCTCAAGACCCTTCCTCTCCTCATACTCTTGAGTGGCTTAAGGGTCTCCGCCGGAAATATGTCGGCCCTGATCGTTCCTCCGCCTTTTGGATAAAAGCCATACAACTCGATCCGTACGGTCATCCTCACCCCCAATCGCTGGATTGTGGGGACAAAAACACCTGCTATATAGTGAAGGGACGGGCTAAAGGGTACGTGGGTTCCTCCCTTCAGGGTGATGGTACTCCTGTTCTTCAGCATCATAAGGGAGGGGACAATCGTCTGGAGAACCAGGAGCGTTGAGCCCGCAGTGCCGGTATCGAAGGAGAAGTCGCCGCTCTTTACAGAGTGGGGGACAAAGAAAAGGTCCGTCGAACCCACGCTGTTGCCCCTGACCTCTGCATCTGTGATCTCTTTGGCAGCGCTGACCCCGGTCAGGTGCTGGGGCATGAGCCCCGGTCTCTTCCGCCCCCTCCTGATATTGAATATCCTGAAGGGCTTGTTGAAGAGGCAGGACAGGCCCACGGCTGTCCTGAGAATCTGACCCCCTCCCTCTCCATGGCTTCCGTCGATCTCTATCATGCCTTCACCTTCCAGTTGCACAAAACTATCTTCTTTGGAAGGCAAGCATGGCGAGAAGCCCTGTGTCGCAGTACCTATGGAATAACCTTTCCATAAATCTTTTCCCGGTACTCAGGAAAATCCTCGACACTGAACGGTCTTCTTCTCATCTCGTTGAATCTGAGAAGCTTATAGTTCAATTCCCTGATCTTTCTTAATCGTTCTTCATGGTCGTCTATGGTCTGGATCAAGTCCCTGAGATTCATGATCTCTTTCCTCATCCCCATCTCCTCAGGCAGATATCCCGCATTTTTCAGAATCCGATATGCGGGGCGCAGGTCTTCAGGGACCCACGTCTCATCATGAAAGGAGAGAGACTTGCCGGCGCCCCGGAGATTATCGAATTCACCGTTCTCCATGGCCCTTCTGATCCTCTCCTCTGCTATCTTTGCGATCGCTTCCATACCTATTCCGTGATTACCGAGTAGGCATAGTGGAAAGAGAGCACGCCAAAAAAGAGCATCGTCAGGATCATCATCAAGAGATAGAGCGCCCTCGGTACATTCTTTGCTCTCACATGGAAGATGAATCTCGGAGCAAGGGTGAGCACACCGAAAATGAGCATCAAGCCTATGAGTATCTGTGTTGCAATCCTGAACATGAAACTCCTCGTTGCCGCGAGGCATGACGATCTCCCGCAGGAACTACGGGAGTATCAAAAAGAATAGTATATCAGATTTCGTGAGGCTGCGTTTCAGAGGAAAATCTTCAATCGAGAGTGCCGGAAAGAAGGATCTCTTTTCCATTCCGTAGGACGAACACTTACAGGAGCAGAATCATATTCCTACAAATAATTCAGGTTTTTGCCGATACCTTTTCTTCCCCGCAGGCATTATGCTTATCTCGATGATACATACGACAGAACCAGTCGTCTTCAATAACGGTCAGAGGCGGATGCTCCAAAGGCCGGGCAAGACCCGTGAGAAACACACAGAGGTTGGAAGAGCGTCATTGAGGGCTCTCGCAGAGGCGATCATGCTTCAGGCGATAGAGGACCTCTGGGACCCTTCCAGCCGGAAGGAGAGCATCGATTTCTTTTGGGGAGAAGGGTTCACGCTCTGCGCCGATATTGCAGGGATGACCGGCCACGAAAAGTCCGCGCTCACGAGACTCGTAGAAGAGGCCTTGCCGTAAGGGGGTCATCACAGAGAGACACCGTTTATAAATACCTTCCTTGCCGACAGTCCATCCCGGCAATCCTTTTTATCAGTCCCTCTTCTATGAAGAGAACCTTGTCGCGTACGAAACCGTCACCAGGAAAGAAGATGCCGTCTGCTTCTATAATAACCATGACAGAAACTATGTAAGAGCATCTCTCGTTATCTTCTCAGCGGCTTCAAAGACTGCACGCTTTCCCTCCCCTGTCCTCGCCTCTATGTAAAACCTCACCTTGGGTTCTGTCCCTGAAGGCCGTATCATCAGCCATGAACCATCATCAAAGACGATCTTTGTTCCGTCCACCGTTATCACGTCCCTCACCCTCCGTTGAGCCCCGCCTATGGTAATAACCGTCCCCTCCTTATACTGCTCACGGATAGATGAAAGCTTCTTGACGAGCGGCTCACCAAAGAGTGACTTTTCGACTGCGATGCCGGAACGGTCCGGATAGTAGTACCCGTATTGATCCATGAGGTCACGGAGATAGACACTGAGATTTTTCCCGGTAAGGGCCATCATCTCTATGGCGAGGAGAAGACCGAAGAGGGCATCCTTTTCCAGTGTATGGTTATAGCCCGATATGCCGTCCGATTCTTCGAAGGCAACAATCGCCCGTTCCTTAGCAGTCTTCAGGAGATAGGGCCTGAAATTCTTGAAACCGACCTTTGTCTCACGCACCGGCACTCCAAGCCCTTCGGCAATGGCATTCACAAAATTGCTGGTCCCCACAGACTTGGCCGCCACTCCTGAAAAACCCTTATGGACGGTGAGGAAATGGAGAGCCATGGCCCCAAAGTAGTTCATTGATATCTGCATGGTACCGTCAGAGTAACGGATACGGTCGCCGTCAGGGTCCATGATGACGCCGAGTTTGGAAGAAGCCTTGCTTGCCCTGAGAAGTCTTTCCACACCTTCCATATTCTTTTCTGAAGGTTCAGGCGCCACGCCTCCAAAGAGAAAATCATTCTCCTTCCTCAAGTACTCGATTTTTGTGCTCATGCCGAGGATATGCTCTATTCGTCCTCTTGTAGCGCCATGGACGTTATCTATGCAGACAATACAATCCTCTTCTTTGATGAAATTCCGGATCCTTTCGATGTCGAGGGTTTTCCGTTCAGTGATGAATGCCTCATAGAGTTCAGTGAGGTCGACTCTCTCGACGGCCCCGGGCCTTCTTGACTGAAACACCCGTTTCTCGGCCATCATGCTGTTTGCTATCTCTTCAATCCTCGTCGTAATCTCCGACCCCGCAGGGCCTCCGTCTGAAGGATTAAACTTAAAGCCCGAGTAATTTGCAGGGTTATGAGAGGGAGTGAGGTTGATAGAGCAGGCGGCACCGAGCATCGTAATGCCTGTAGAAAACTCAGGCGTCGTTGCCTCGCCTCCATACCACGTCCTGATCCCCTCTTCCTGGAGGAGTCCGATAACCTCCATGGCGAACTCGGGACCGAGGAAACGGTTGTCATGACCGACGATGACACCTCTCTTCTTTATCTCATCAAAGCCCGAAACTCCCATCGCCTGAAGAACAGAAGGACCTTCTCCCTTGAACATCTCGATGACGGCCCCGGTCACGACCCTCACATTCTTGAAGGTGAAATCCGTACCGATCTCTCCCCTCCATCCCGAAGTGCCGAATTCAATCTTCGCAGGGTCTGTGTTCTCACGTGCAAATTTCTCGATGATCGTCAGTAATTCCTTCCCCTTCGTAACATCAGACAGTATCTCTTTCCAGCATGAAGGAGCGTCTCTAAATCCCCGTTCCATGATCCCTCCGCTTTCTTAATGATCGCTGTTCACATTCCAACATGAAACGATGCTGATCGTGAAGGCAGGCTTGGCAAGAAGCCCTCTATCGCGATACCTGAGACGGTTGCCCGCTGCCGCTGTCTGCTCCTTTCGGTGAAGTCCCCGAAGTACCTCATTGCCAAAAATCCCGTCGCATGGAGAGGGCTTCGATCCATGCCTGACGGTTTTTACAACATTATGGTTTGCCCTCCTCAATCACGTCCCGCTCTCTTTTGTTTCCCTGATTATGCGCTCCACCTCGGCCTTTTCGAGGACTTCCTCCTTGATAAGCGCCCCGGCGAGAGCGTCGAGGGCATGCCTGTTCTTTGACAATATCTCTTCCGCCGTCTTCTCTGCTTCGAAGATCATGTTCTGAATTTCCTGGTCCATGATCCATGACATCTCTTCACTGTAACGCTTCGGCAAGGAAAGCTCTCTTCCCAGGAACGGATGCTCTTCTCCCCTCCCAAAGTTTACGGGCCCTACTTTGTCGCTCATGCCCCACTGGGCCACCATCTTCTCGGCGAGAGAGGTAGCCTCCTTCAGATCGTTCTGAGCGCCACTGCTCATATCATGAAAGACGAGCATCTCTGCGCCCCTTCCCGCAAGGGCAACACTGAGTTTGTTCATGAGGTAGCTCCTTGGATAATAGTGCCTGTCCTCTTCCGGAAGAAGCTGAGTTACGCCCATTGCCATTCCCCTGGGGATGATGCTCACCTTATAGATGGGGTCTGTCCCGGGGAGTTCCCACGCAACGAGGGCGTGCCCTGCCTCATGGTATGCCGTGATACGCTTTTCCACGTCGGTGATCGTCTCTTCCCGGACCATGCCCATGAGGATAATGTCCCTCGCCTCTTCAAAGTCCTCCATCTCTATTCTTTCCTTGTTCTTCCTGAGTGCGACAAGGGCCGCCTCATTCGCCAGGTTTTCGAGGTCAGCTCCCGTCATGCCCGGCGTCCCCTTGGCGAGTGTCTCGAGATCGACATCAGACCCGAGGACCTTGCCTCTCACATGGATCTCAAGGATCGCCTTGCGCTCTTTCCAGCCCGGCCTGTCGATCACGATATGCCTGTCGAACCTTCCGGGTCTGAGGAGCGCCGGGTCGAGGACGTCGGGCCTGTTCGTTGCAGCCATAACGATCACTTCCGTGTGAGGATCAAATCCGTCCATCTCGCTGAGGAGCTGGTTCAGCGTCTGCTCCCTCTCGTCGTGCCCTCCTCCGAGTCCCGTGCCGCGCGTACGACCGACAGCATCAAGCTCATCGATAAAGAGCATGCTCGGATGGGCTGCCTTCGCCTTCTGAAACATGTCCCTCACACGCGATGCCCCCACCCCTACGAACATCTCGATAAACTCAGAAGCACTGATGCTGTAGAAAGGAACCCCTGCCTCACCGGCTGTTGCACGGGCAAGGAGCGTCTTCCCGGTGCCCGGCGGTCCGATGAGAAGCACTCCCTTCGGCACTTTTGCGCCTATCTTGGCGAATCTCGACGGGTCCTTGAGAAACTCTATCGTCTCCCTGAGCTCCTGTTTCACGTTCTCCATGCCTGCAACATCCTTGAAGGTTACACTCGGCTTCTTTACGTCATAGAGCTTTGCCTTGCTTGCCCCGAACGTGAAGAGTCCGCCTGGACCTCCCTGCACCTGCTGGGCGCGGCGCATGATAAAGAGCCAGACACCGATGATCAGGACCCACGGCAGGACCCCGATCATGATCTGCCAGAGGACGGACTCCTGCTCAGCCGGTTCAATACTGATGGTAACGTTCTTTTCCCTGAGCTTTGAAAGGATACTATCCCCCTGAAAAGAAGGGAGGGACGTCAAAAAGCTCTTCACCTTTACCGGCTTTTTCTGATCGGGCAGGAGGATCTCGGTCTCATTCCTGAACTCGCCCGTCACCCGCAACTTCTTTATCGAGACTGATTTTATATTGCCGGCGTCAAGTTGTTCCAGGAACTGTGAGTAGGTAATGGGATACTGCGCAGGCCCGCCTGCAGAAAAAAAATGGCCCCAGAAGTAGAGGAGAACGATCATGATCAAGGCGGCTGCAAACCACCTCCATTGAGTTCTTTTGAGCATCTCCGCCGGATCTTTGCCGTCAGCCATGATTAAATTCTACCATCTCACCGCCAAATTGTATAATAGTCTCATGAATCCCTATGGCTGTCTCATTCCGCGTCTCAACGGAAAAGAGATTGAAGACAACTTCGATTATTATCTTGGCCTGGTGAAGAAGGGCATTGCCGGCTTCATCCTCTTCGGCGGAGAACTCGATATAGTGCGAGCAAGGCTGAAGGAACTCCAGCGCTCGTCGCAGCATCAGCTCATAATAGCTTCTGACCTCGAACAGGGATTAGGTCAGCAGGTTGAAGGCGGCACACTCTTCCCCCCTGCCATGGCAGTCGCTTCGGCAGTAAAGGGTCTTGCTCGGCATCATGCCCGGTCTATCCTGAAACGGCTTTACCACGCAATGTCTCTTGAGGCGGGATATGCGGGAGTAAACACAGTCCTGGCCCCTGTCCTTGATATCAATACAAACCCCAAAAATCCTATCATCGCAACACGGGCCTTTGGAGAAGATGTAGAGACGGTCTCCTTTTTGGGCTGCAAGTTGATAGAGACGCTGCAGGAGAACGGAATTATGGCCTGTGGAAAACATTTCCCGGGGCACGGAGATACTGAGGTCGATTCCCATATCAGTCTCCCCGTCGTCGGAAAAGAACTCTCTTCTCTGGAGGGCCATGAGCTTGTACCGTTCCGGAAGGCCATTGATGCAGGCGTCGGCATGATGATGCTCGGTCATCTGGCCATCCCTGCCCTTGATCCGTCAGGCACGCCGGCTTCGCTTTCCGCAAGAGTGGTCTCATATCTGAAGAAGACCTTGAGATTTCAGGGCATCGTCATCACCGATGCCATGAATATGGGTGGACTTGCGGGCTATCCTGAAAAAGAAGCATCCCTCGTGGCACTTCGCGCAGGTGTCGATATCGTCCTCCATCCGACAGATCCTGACGAAGTCGCCGGGTATCTTAAGGAGAAACATTACTCCTATCCTCCCTCTGCCTCTTTAACGCCGTTCGTCTCTCCCATACATAAGGGAAGGAGTGAGAAAGAATTTCTTCCTGATTTCGCCGAACATAAGAGACTCTCAGAAGAAATTACACGGATGGCGATCAGGACAGAAGGCGATAACCTGCCGCGAATAAAGAAACCCTTTATCATCATTTTGAACGAAGACAGAGAAGATAAGGAGCCCTTTTTCGTCAGGGCCCTTCAGGAACGGTATCCCGACGTCCGCTCTTGCACGGTCGTGCCCGAAGAAGAGATACCCTGGCACATGATCCCGAAGGACTCTGAACTCATTATTGCGGCGTTCTCTTCGGTGAGGGCGTGGAAGACGAGCGCTACCCGGTGGATAGAAAAAACAGTGCGGGAGTGTAGAGGGAAAGCGAGAATCTTCGTCTCCTTCGGAAACCCTTACATACTGTACGGGTTATGGCAGGACGTCACAAAGATATCTGCCTTCTGGGATTCATCTATCGCACAAAGAGCCGTAGCCGAAAAGATCCTTGCCTTTCACGGTTGAACTTTAAAAAACTGGGATTCCAGGTCTTCCCATTTCTCACTTTCTATGTGATAATGTGGGAAAGATCCTTAAGGAGGTTGAAGATGAAGAGAGTTATGGTCGTGCTGTTTTTGGGTTTTCTTTTCGTAGTCTTCGGTGGAGCGTATTCATACGCTCAGATGTGCGGGTGCGTGGAGGGCATGGGTGAAGGCATGGGCGGAGGCATGCCGATGATGGGGGGAATGAAACACCAGAATATGGGAATGATGGGTGAAATGAAACATGAGTGCATGGGCATGGGAATGTCAGGAGGAATGATGGGAGAGGACCATCCCATGTGGAGACATCTCATGGGCCTCCGCCTCGATGAAAAACAGAAGGACGCAATACGAGAGATCAAAGGTAGACTGCTAAAAGAGACGATAAAGAAAAGGGCTGAAAAACAGATTGCAGAGATAGAGTTGAGAGACCTCCTGACAAAAGACCCGGTTGACATGATGGCGGTCGAGGCAAAACTGAAACAGAAGGAGTCGTTAGAGACGGATATTCGTCTCGCTCATTTCGCGGCGATGGAGGAAGTGAAGGCGAATCTGACCCCTGAGCAGAGGAAGAAGATGAAAGAGATGATGGAGATGGGCGGCATGATGCGCGGTTGCGGCTGCGGCATGATGGGCGGAATGATGGAGCATGGTGGGATGGGAGGAGCAATGCGGCCATCTGAAAAGAAAGACTAGCCTGAAACCGAGCATCAACACGACTGATGGAAGAGAGAGGGAGGCTCGTGCACGAGCCTCCCTCCTGGTGTTGAGAGCGCCTTTTCTCCGGTGTGAAAGTGCCGATCACAAGATATCATCGGGGACTCCGCACTGCGGGCATGTCGCAGTTTTCTTGAGATATTTTATGAGAACACTGCATGGCGCTTCGCGGCCTTAAACGTCAGGTTTCTTGTCATGATTTTACACGAGTTATTATAAGAACTGCTTTCAGCTGTCCAAACAAACCCGGCCACCTATGGGTTCTGCTGACTCCCCATCCCCACAGTATCATTGCTCATGTGCGGAATTCGTTTTTCATCTTCTTGACCTGTTCGTTATTTTTATACTAACACACTTTTCACGACCCTCCACGCAGGGTGAAATGTCGAACCGCAAGAATGCCGGCACAATTTTTTGGTAATCTATGAAGCTCCCGCAGGCTTTGGACTGATTCCTGAGTCCTGAAGAATTTGGTATCATGTAGTCTGTGGATGGTATCAACAAATTGTTATCGGATAAGAGGTTGCTAAAGTATGGAACATGAACTCAGCCGGCAGGAAGTGGAAAACTTAGTTATCAGACTCCTTCAAGAGTGTCCTCTTTGTGTGATTGCAACGTGTTCTGATAGCATCCCGCGGGCATCTACGGTAGAGTTTTTCCCGATGGGGACGACTGTTTATATTCTTACGAGGGGGGAAAGAAGATCGAAAACATTAGACGGAATCCTTACGTGTCGGTGGCGATTCATGCTGAGTTCACAGGATGGTCAGATGTTAAGGGTCTGCAGATAACAGGACATGCCGAAATAGGGGAAAAGGGGTCACCTATCTTTGATGACGGCATCAAGGCCTACAAAATGCGCAGGGGATCACAGAGCACAACCCTGTCTTTACCTGATTTCATGCATGTCATAAAAGTAAAACCTCAAAAGCTCGAATATTTGGATTCCGCATTGACCGGAAAGGGATATAAGGTACGGCACACACTTCTGTTATGAAGTCATGGAAGAACGTGTGCCGGGGATAGGTCGATTAGCTCTCATTGCCGCTGCAGTCTTGGCGGCAATCATCGCGGGAGGGTGTGTTGTGACAGTGGAAGAGGCAAAATATAGTGTTGTCAGCAGGGAGGGAAACTTTGAGCTTCGCGACTATGCTTCTCATGTCGTGGCAGAGACCGTGGTGGACGGCACCCTTGAAAGCGCAGGGAACATCGCTTTCACCAGGCTCTTTGCGTACATATCCGGAAAGAACCGAGCGAGCGCCAAGATCTTGATGACGGCTCCGGTATCTCAGGAAGCAGCGTCTGAAAAAATAGCGATGACAGCACCGGTCGGACAGCGTCGTACCGAAGAAGGGTGGGCAGTCTCTTTCGCAATGCCTGCATCGTATACACTTGAGACTCTTCCGGTGCCGGATGACCCTGAAGTTGAGTTGCGACTGGTCCCTGCGCGCAGGATGGCAGCCGTGAGGTATTCAGGAACGTGGAGCGAACAGCGCTACAAACGCCATCGTGGAGAACTGGAATCCTGGATTAAAGGGAAGGGCTACAGAATCCTGGGGGAAGCGGTGTGGGCACGCTACAATCCGCCTTTTACTCCATGGTTCCTTCGACGAAATGAGATCCTGATCCCGGTCGATTCAGAGGCATATTGAGCGAATACAGGCAGCCGACTCTGTTAAAAGAAGAGATCACTTTCTCCGACCTTTCCCGGATGCCCTTTCCCCCCAGCATACTTCAAGGTAAAACATGTTGGATCGCTTGGCTGCTCTGAAAGACTCTCACTCCTCGCAATGTCTTCCTGAAATCTTGCTTTTCTTAAGCTTGTTATCGGCCTTAGCTTTCTACCAAAAATTGACGCTTTTTACGTTCAATCTTCCTCTTGACTCAGAGCTCTGGCTTGGTATAATGAACTTACTGAGGGGAAGCTGCATGTTAGAGAGAAAACTCGATAACACGACAAATTGAATATTAGTCGAATAAAGAACTTATTTAAATCAGCAAGTTGCAGCAACAGAGGCATTATTTCTTCATGGGGCTGGTTGCGCCAGGTTGTCGTACCCTCAAGATCTAATGCGGCGAGTAAGCAGCGCACGCGGTGCGTTCGTTGGAATCGAGTACTCCCGGATTAGAGTGTTCGGGAAAACGACGGTCATAACTTAAAGGAGGTGTATGATGGATATAAATATGATCTTTTTTTCTCAAACCGGCAATACACGTGACGTAGCAAAGGCAATGGCTATTGCATTTGAGGAGGGCGGACATAAAGTGCAAAGCCTCTCTATGAAGAAGGCAAAACCTGAAGATGCGTTGAAGGGTGATCTACTTGGAATAGGAACTCCTACTTTCGAAAGTCACGCACCAAGGCCGGTAATGAATTTTCTCAAATCTTTACCCGCAATGGATCATCGTAAGGCATTTGTCTTTGCAACAGCAGGAGGAGCACCCGGCAAGGTTCTCTATGATTTGACAAGACTGCTACGCAAGAAGGGTTCAGAGGTTATAGGAGGATTTTTGACTCGTGGTGAAATACACCATCCTGCCCCATGTATAGTTGGCAAATCCCTAGGTCGTCCAAATAAAGAAGATTTAGATAAAGCCAGACGTTTTGCGGTAGCTGTCGCTGATCATGTGTCAAGTGATCGTCCTGGCCCTTTACCCGAAAGCCGAGCGGAAGCACTAAAACCAGGAAAGGGTTTTTACGATTTAGTTGGAGCAATTACAAGCTCTGATAGTTTAATACGTTTTCTTGAGCCAGAGCCAAAACTTGACCAAAGTAAGTGTGATCAGTGTAAATGGTGTGTTCATGAATGTCCTATGGACAATATTACTATGCAGCCCTATCCCGTACTTGGCGATAAATGTATACGATGCTACCGTTGTCTGACCGGTTGTCATACAAAGGCATTTAATGCAGGCTGGCGGTTCAGTAACCTTGTTATTCTGGCTTTTTGGAATGAGCCCTTTATGCGTTGGTTCGGAGAATACGATTAAATGGAAGGTTACATCTTAGATATTAATAAAAAACTGCTTAATCGGGTAAGGGACGGAGCTGACCGTCCCTCCCCACAACACCCCGCATGCGGGTTCACACGGGGCGTTTCGCTGAAATCATCGGGTCGTAACCGGATATCTAAGCTTTTCCCGTTTTGTTACTGCCGTAAATCTTCAGTCACCTACCATCCTCACTTTTGCGCATTTGTCGGTGCAACCGAGATCACACGACTGCCTTGTGCGTGACGCATAGCTGCGCATACTTCAGGGCCTAACTGCGAAATAGTCCTTTCGCGCAGACAAAGAAAAGGGGACGTTGTTTCTAATTGTGCACTTATCTCGGCAAGTCAGAGGCAGGGAATACAGCATTGGCTGAAAGCATTTTTAGAAACAACGTCCCTGGCAACCCTACGCATTGACGGCACTACCAACTATATTCATGGTTACCCCATGTTTTCGGTATCAATAGCGTTGGAGTATGAGAGGAAGATTGTTCTCGGAGTTGTCTTGGATCCCTTCCGAGACGAACTCTTCCATGCGATCAGGGGTGGTGGCGCCTTCTTAGACAACAGGCAAATCCATGTTTCCCAAATCACAGCCTTTGATAGAAGCCTTATCGCCACAGGGTTCCCTTTCCGAGCAAAGGATATGATCGATTATTACCTGGGTGCATTCAAGGCGATCTTCGAAAAAGTGAGCGACATAAGGCGGGCCGGTTCTGCTGCGATAGACCTTGCTTACGTCGCAGCGGGTCGCGCAGATGGCTTTTTTGAACTGAAACTCAGTCCGTGGGACGTGGCTGCGGGAAGCCTGCTTATCACCGAAGCAGGGGGCATGGTCAGTGATTTCGGCGGGAAAGGGGATTACCTCTCAACGGGGAACATAATTGCGGGGAACACAGCTATCCACCCAATGATTCTCGAAATAATTAAGAAGATTTTTGGCGGGAAAGTCGAACAATAGAACACCCGGGTTGTATCATCAGGCCAAGTCTTTGGACCCGCCACGGGTACGGCGTTCCCGCTGACCAGCCTTTTCCGGCAGGGCCGGATCCGCGCTTGGCCAAAAACAGCTCAGTTCAGTCATAAAGGGGACTACCGACCCGCTGCTCCGACGAACTGAAAAGAAAGATCGGTAGGAGGCGTCCCGTATATTACAGGCGCAGATAAGATTGTGAGAAAGGGAGCCCTGGTGATATACAAAAACAGAGGAGTCGCAATCTTCCTGTGGAGTTCTGTGACCTCCTTTTCGAAGATTACCATGCCTTCGTGAAACCGGTACTTCAGGCTTTCTTCTTCTGTTTCATCTCCAACTGGACCTCTTTTTCCAGCTCCCCTATCTCTTCAAGAATCTCATTAAGACGGCTGTTCATCGTTCCTCCTCTCTCGCACTCCCGTTTCCCGGAAAAGGTTGCTCTTCGTCAATGCTATCGCTGTTCCCCCGCCCGTGTTGTAGAAACTATAACACTGGTTAGTGTCAATTTCTAAGAGCTTCTATCGTGTTTTGGCGTGAAGAGATGTGCAAGCTCGAAAAAGAGCATACAGACGGACTCCTTGAAGAAGCGCCACCATGAAGAAACAGGTGAGGAATGGTAAGATATTGAGAAGGCAGAATGAACACAGACTGGATTCTATGGCGGCGATGAATGATTAGTGGCGGAGAAGTCATCATAATTCTTATCGTAGCTTTGATTGTCTTTGGACCCAAGAGACTCCCCGAATTAGGAAGGGCACTTGGCAAGGCGATGCATGAACTCAATCGATCCATGCAGGATTTTAAAGCCCAAATGGAAGCTGAGAGTGAGGAACAGCGAAAAGATACCAAGAGTGAGGATGATAGAGTACCGGAGGAAAAGACGATGGCCGGTGATAAATCTGATTCAAAGGATAGAAGCTGACTTAGCTATGATTGCTGATGTTCTCAGATCAACAATGACACTGCCCCCGCGTATCATCGCCATTTTGCTCTGTATCTTTCTCTCGGATGCAAAGTTCCCAGCATTGCTGCACGGGGCCACAAATAATGTACCAACCCACAATCCTTATTCTCATGAGGCCATTGCTAGGAAGATTGCTAGGAAGAATTATCATGGAATCACTCTCAATGTTCTCACCCTGTCGACGCCGGTACTGGGCGAGCCGACTGTTTTGCATGCCAGGGAGTTCGAAAAACTTACCGGGGCCAATCTCAATGTGACCCGCGTGCCCTTTGACAAGTTGTATCAGGAGACGTTGCTGGGATTAAGGCAGGGCAAATACGACGTACTGTTTTTCGGTTCGATGTGGATCGCCGATGTGCAACCTTACCTCGATCCAGTCCCCAGACAGATGCTGGAATCGACGCAGTACCAGGAAGTTCTGCCTCACTACAGACGCGTGGCAAGTTGGGACGACACGGCTTATATGGTCCCTATCGATGGGGACCGTCATTATCTGCAGTACCGGCGGGACTTTCTTGAAAATCTTATGTATAGGACCGAGTTTCAGAAGAAGACGGGGAAAGCCCTCAATGTTCCAACGACATGGCCAGAGCTCCAAGAGATAGCCCGATTCTTTCAAGGCCGAAGGCTTCCTGATGGCAGCACAATCAGCGGCCTTGCCGAGGTCACAGTGAGTGATGCTCTCCTTGGTAATTACTTCATTAAGCGTGCGGCACCTTATGCAAAGCACCCTGATGTCAAGGGCGGCTTCTATTTTGACCTCAAAACTATGGAACCTCTCATCAACACTCCGGGATGGGTTGAGGCGCTCAAGGATTTTGTGGCTGCCCAGGATCTGTATCCGGCGGGCGGGAGGAACATGAGCTTCTTTGATGTGATCAAGACCTTCGGACGCGGCAATGTTGTGTTCTCGGATTCATGGGACGATCCTTTTGTCGAGGCCATGGAGCCGGGCAATCCGCTACGCAACAAAGTCGCCGCTGCCCTGTCTCCCGGGTCAAAGCGAGTGTGGAACCGCAGGAGTAAACAATGGGACTATTTTCCGGAGGTCAATTATGTCCCCTATATAGCCTATGGATGGACTAGTGGCGTGGCCAAAAACAGTAAGCATAAGGAGGCAGCCTTCGATTTCCTCGGATTCTACGCCAACAATAAGAACCACAGGGCCGACCTGCAGGTGGGACGCTTTGGCATAAACCCCTTCCGTCAGTCTGATCAGGATGAGCGTTTTTGGGTCAGGATTGTCGGATGGGATCCTGCGGTGGCACATTCCTATGTGGAAACACTCAATCGCCAGTCGAAGATGACGAACCGTGTGCTCGATCTTCGGATCCATAGAGGACAAGAATACGTCTATATCCTTTCTGTAGGGGTCTATCGTGCCCTGACAGGGCGAGAATCTCCCCAGAGTGCGCTGGACCATGTGGCAGAGAGATGGCGGCAGCTTACCAACCGGATAGGTGTAGACAAACAGCGGAAAGCCTACCGCCAAATTGTTCGTTTTGAGGACAACGAATAGCCATGAGAATTCAAACCAAAATCATAAGCGCTGTAATGCTTGTTTTCGCGGTCCTTAACTGCGTGTTTACCTTCTATTTCATAAACAGGGAGCGGCATCGTGAGATGGTTGAGCTTCAGGCAACTATGGAAGAAAACGATGCGCTGCTGAAAGTTGTGGCGGCAGGGCCTCTCTATGATGGAAATGTGGAACAACTCGATGCCATTCTCGATTCTATCTTCGATCACAAGGATATCGTTCTCATAGAGCTAACTGAATATAACGGGAACATAAAGCTGTTCCGTACGAGATCACCTGAATCAAAGCATGCCAAATCGTTCACAAGACGGGTAGTGATCACTCGGGGCATAGATCAACTGGGTGAGATACACACTATATATTCCACAGCGCGCATCGACCAGCTCTTTATAGCGTCGGTCAAACGCTCATTCTATTTTGCCCTCCTCATGCTGCTCATGCTTTCGGGCGTTATCTACCTCGTCGCACGAGACATCACAGGTCCCATAGAGCGTCTGACGAAGTCGGCCTGTGACATGGCAAGCGGGGATTTGGAGCGGGAGATCAGTGCTACCGGCGCCAAGGAGCTGAGGAGTCTTGGACGGAGCTTCACGAAGATGCGAGATGCGGTCCGGGAAAAAATGAGGGAATTAGCGGCACAGAACCAGACACTCCTCCGTACACAGTTTTCCATTGATCGTGCAAGGGACGCCATCTTTTGGGTAAGAAGGGATGGACGCTTTGTCTATGTCAACCATGCTGCCTGCGATTCCCTCTGCTATACGAGAGAAGAACTGCTCTCTCTGTCCGTGTTTGACATTGATCCGTACCATCCCAGGGAACGGTGGAAGGCCCGCTGGGAAGAGACGCGAAACCTGGGATCTGCCATACTTGAGACCGTTCACCGTGCAAAAGGCGGAAGGGTTTTCCCCGTGGAACTGTCCATTGACTTCATGAGTTTCGCCGGTGAAGAATATCTATGCGCCTTTGCGCGTGATGTCGCCGAGCGGAAACGTGCTTCCGCAGAACAACAGAAACTCGTCTCGATCATCGAAACCTCTTCAGATTTGATAGGGATCGCAGATCTGGAGGGCAGGTTGCTCTATCTGAATGTCGCCGGCCAGAAGCTGGTGGGCCTTGACAGTTTCGAGGAAGTTTGTAACAAGTCCGTCAGCGAGCTTCATCTGGCTACAGACTACCTCACGGTTGAGAAGGTGATCCTGCCCTCCGTACTCCAAAGCGGCAACTGGATGGGGGAGGTCTCATTCCGCCACTTCAGGACAGGGGACGAGATCCCCGTCGAGATGAACGCGTTTCTGATTCGGGACCGTGGCACTGGCCAGCCCATCGCGATGGCCAATATCAGCAGGGACATCAGGGAGCGCAAGCGGGCGGAAGACGAAAGAGCGCAGCTTGAGTCTCAACTTCTCCAGGCCCAGAAGATGGAATCGGTGGGCAGACTGGCCGGCGGAGTGGCACACGATTTCAACAACATGCTCACTGTCATTTTGGGGTATGCGGAATTGATCATGAGCCGCCTGCCCGAAGGAGATCCCCTGTCAGAAGATATGGAGGAGATCCACAAGGCCGCTATTCGCTCGAAAGACATCACCCGTCAGCTCCTCGCATTCTCGAGGCAGCAGATCATTGAACCGAAGCCCGTTCAACTGAACGACCTGCTCACAGAGATGCAGAACACCCTTGGACGGCTCATCGGTGAAGACGTTCACCTCTCCGTCTATCCAGGGAACGACCTCTGGATCATTAGTGTTGATCCATCCCAGATTGACCAGATCCTCATTAATCTTGCAGTGAATGCTCGTGATGCCATGCCCGATGGTGGCAACCTTACCATCGAGACGGCCAATGTCCATGTCGATGAGGCCTCCTGCCGAGATTATGCAGGATTTACATCAGGAGACTACGTCCAGCTAACGGTGAGCGACAGCGGGGTAGGCATGGACAGCGAAACCCTTTCCCATGTCTTCGAGCCCTTTTTTACCACCAAGGACGTGGACAAAGGCACCGGGCTGGGCCTGGCCACTGTGTACGGAATCGTACGGCAGAACAAGGGGTTCATCAACGTCTATAGTGAACGCGGAGAGGGGACAACCTTCAGGATCTCTTTCCCCAGAGCTCCTATAAAAGAGGCGGAGATAACAGAAAAGCATCATGCAACTGAAGCGGCTCCGGCCACAGGGACCGTTCTTTTGGTGGAGGACGACGATATGGTGCGCTCTGTTGCGACTGCACTACTTCAGGAGCTCGGCTACACAGTCCTAGTCGAAAGCAATCCAATGGATGCCCTTTCCTTATTGCAGAGGACAGACACGGCCGTCGACCTTCTCCTGACTGATGTGGTAATGCCAGGGATGAAAGGAACCGAATTGCGAGACAGGGCAAGGCTTGCACGCCCAACTCTCAAGGTGCTCTTCATGTCAGGATACACAGCCAATGCCATCGTCCATCATGGCGTTCTGGAGGAAGGGGTGCATTTTGTCCAGAAGCCTTTGAACCTTGACAACTTGGCAAAGAAGGTCAATGATGCTATCCAGGGATGATGACGGGTACGCATAATTAAACATTTTTCCGAAGAACGTTCCATTCAGCGGGAAACATCGGATATTTGCAATGACCTGACAGTCGGACAGCAAAAAAAGGTGCATGGAGAATTAAGAAAGATTAATGCTTGCCGGTGCGAAAATCTTGATATAATGAATTCAAATGAGAGGCGGTAGAAATAAAAGTTACGAAGTGTCCAAAGAAGGCAGGATTATCATTTACCCATCTCTTTATCAGACGAAACGAGTGGGTAATATCAGGCGTATTCTCAAACGGCTAATACACATCAAGAAGGGCCATTGAAAGGTACTCTATGTACTCTATGGACAAGATATTTTTAAATGATGACCAGCTTGAAGAATGGGTAGAAGCTGCACTCGGCTCTTGAACACTCTATCGATACCGAAGTTGAGGATGCCCTCATCTTTCGGGATCTCTTAGAGCTGCAGAAATTACGACTCCATCAAGCAGTCAGTACGCGACTGCCAGTGAGTTCCATTCGAAGCTAAGACAATTGAGGCTCGACAATCCCATAAACGCATTCTTCCAGCAGTCGAGCCTCGCAACTTCTTGCCGGAGTTTAGATGTTCCAACGGAAATACTGATGAAAACTGGTCCCGCTCCTTGACTCACCGTTCATCTTCGGGCGTCAGGACAATCGATTAATCTACGGGGCGATTTTGAAGTTGCCCCATAATCATCCGGTGCTGGCCTATTGACCATTGAACCTATTGATCCATTTGATGTAACCTTGGCCTAACCTGTGCATAAACCAGTCAGGGTAAAGAGCAGGGATATCGGTGGCTCTGCCTGCCGATATGATAATAGGAGCTATCCCCTGCTGGTCCCCACTCGGGGTCCTGATCGTTACCTTCTGCCAGCCCGTAAAAGACATTTTTCTCCCTGACGGTTAATTGTAGAAAAGACTCTCGATGTTTGAAAAGGGCCAGGGGCAAACCATAGTGTTGTGTTTAGATGTTTCCAGCTATAGAATATTGAATAGAGAAGAAGGAGAAAAGATGAAAAACCTCTTAATTGCATTGACAGTTATATTTACGTTTGTATCGTCCCTTTCTTACGCTGAAGAATGGTGGGGAAGGAGTTATGATTGGAGCTGGGGTTACGGGGCTGGCAGCTGCTTTTTGATCCCATTGATATTGCTGATTGCCTTCTGGATTGCCGTGGTTATCGGGATGGTCTACTTTGTCAAATGGGTCACGTCAACACGGAAAACGCCTAAGATACAACAAGAGGATACAGCCCTTGATATCCTGAAGAAACGCTATGCCAGGGGGGAGATTTCCAAGGAAGAATTTGAGAGGATAAAGGAGGATATTCAATAGAAAACTACACTTCATCCGCAAGTAGTTGAGGTCACTAGTACCCAGCTATCCCCAGGGCATTAAGAAAGACAAGGGAATAGATACAAGATCAATAAAGGAGACATAGCATGAAGGTAATGGCATTTAACGGAAGTCCAAGGAAAACATGGAACACCGCAACGTTGCTTCAGAAGACTCTTGATGGCTCTGCCTCAAAGGGGGCAGAAACGGAACTTATACATCTCTATGATCTCGACTTCAAGGGATGCATAAGCTGCTTTGCTTGTAAAACCATAGGGGGTAACAGCTATGGCAGGTGTGCTGTTAAGGATGACCTCGCCCCTGTTTTCAATAGGATTGAACAAGCTGATGCCATTGTCCTGGGTTCCCCTATTTATTTTGGTGATGTTTCTGGTGAAATGAAATCATTCATGGAACGGTTACTGTTTCCTTATTCAACGTATACCGATCCTCCGCAGTCGCTTTTTCCCAGGAAGATTAAAGCAGGGTTTATCTATACGATGGGCGTCACAGAGGAGATGATGCAGCAACTGGGATATGCTCAATATTTCAACCGTCATGAAATGATCCTCACAAGGATATATGGCTCTTCAGAATATATGTGTTCTTTCGACGCCTACCAGTTTGATGATTATTCCAAGGTGCTGGCTACCCGTTTCGACCCCGTGAAGAAAAAGCAGAGGCATGAAGAAGTATTCCCTCTTGATTGCCAGAAGGCATTTAATATGGGTGTCAGGTTTGCTGGCGGGAAGTAGCAGGGACTGGATGCTGAACCACACCGTTGAAGTCTTTTCTAATATCCTGATGAAACTGGTGGTCAGTCGGGATCAGCAATCCATTCCGCGGATCCTCCCCCGAACACAACACCAGCACCGTAAGCCCACGGAGGTAGACAGCCCTGCAGCCAAACCAGGCACGATCAAGATAACTCGCATCATCATGAAGGGATTCCACTGTCCACAGGAGGGGGTGTGGTTTTGTTTTCTTGCGGGTGGATGTGATTTTAGTAGTTTTTGAGTGTATTGGATAAAGTCATCCGTTAATTACAAATCTATGATGCAAGAACCTGTGAGATAAAATTCTCTACGTGCAAAGCTAAAGCCTTGCCCTTTCCGCAAACAAGAGCAATATGGTCTGGATTGAAATATTTCGCCATTGGAAGAAACCTAATTTTTCTCCCTGCCAAAGGATCAAGCCCCTTGGCGATAGTTGCAAATGATATCCCGATACCCGCTTCCACATAACGGGAACTAAGCTCCACATTGCTTGATTCCATGATAACCCTAAATTCGATGCCTTCCGTTGCAAATCTTTGATCCATGAGCCTTCTGGTACTACTGTCCAAGCTCTTAGGAGGCAGTATCAAAGGATATTGTGCGATGTCTGATAACGTTATCTGCTTTGCTCTCAGGAGAGGATGTTTATGCGGAACCATCAGCACTGATTCAATCTCCATCCACCTTCTGATCTTCAATCCTTTTGGCACATGAGATTCCAGAGCTATAGCAATGTCAATCTCCCCCGCCTTTAGTAATTCAATTGCCTGACGCTGGGGTCTGTCAAGTATGGTGAGTTCTACATACGGATATGCTTTCAAATAGGTTTTGAACTGTTCGGGGAAAGGTGGTACAAAGTAGTAAAGGGGGCTGCTATGCTTAACTTGCCGATGGGTACCCCCCTGATAGCCGAAATATCGTCTGACAGCTTCTCAAAATCGCTTATCGCAGATGCAACGAATTGGTAGAGTTTCTCACCGGCAGCGGTCAGTGTAAACTTCTTTCTGCTTATACGGTTTATCAGAGGGCATTGGAACTCGTCCTCAAGTTTCCTGACTTGCTGGCTCAACGCCGATTGGGTTCTATATGAGACCTTAGCAGCTTTTGTAAAGCTCCCCTGCCTCACCAATTGGTAGAAACCGATAATCTGTTGCCATTCCATGATTAGCCTTGCTAATTATATTAAGTATGACAATTATTAATGGTCTCATAATAGTCTGCACATTCTTGGCCGTCATTCCCGCGAAGGCGGGAATCCACTTTGAACAGAATGGATGCCCGACTAAGGATCTCGGGCATGACCAATAATAGGGAGCACATCTGTAAATATTATTTTGAGACTGTTAATAATTGTACTTATTACAACTCAGATGGCATAATCATGTCAAATACTGAAGAAGGAAACCGAATATGAAAGAATCGTTGAAAGAAGGGCTTACTTTTGAGTTCAGATATACCGTTCCCGAAAATAAGACCGTTCCTTACCTTTACACAGAAGCGGAAGAATTTCAGGTCATGTCGAGGGTCTTTGCTACAGGATTTATGGTTGGGCTGTTTAAATGGGCATGTATCAGAGCTATCAAACCGTATTTGAACTACCCACAGGAGCAAACAGTAGGGATACATGTAAACTTCAGTCACACAGCGGCCACCCCTCCTGGACTTACCATAACGGTAAGGGGAAGACTCGATAAGATCCGGGGACGGAAGTTATCGTTCAGTATTGAGGCACATGATGGGATTGAAAAAATCTCAGAAGGAGCTCACGACAGGTTCATTATTTATTCCGAGAAATTCAATCGAAAAGTTGAGGAGAAAAAACGGGTTTCAAAAACTCCGTAGGTAGTGCCTACTTTTCAAGTCCTCCAGCAAACAAAATACCCCAATGGGAGGCTGTATATTTTTCTCACGGGGCATAACCGTGCATTCTTAACCTATGTCTTGCCATTTCTTTTTCTTCATCGCTAAATAAGTCGGCATACTTTGGCTGCAACACCAAGTGCTCAACCATTAAATCGAGTCTTCCACATTTCCAGAGTGCTGTAAAGCCATGCTCGGTATCATCTGATTGAAGCAACTTCTTTGCAACCTCTACCCCTCCCTGACCGCCGACCATCTGAAGAAAATATGCAGCCTTCTGAGTACAATCCCTGAGTGCATTCTGATAGACAGCAATCATTTCCCTGTGAAATTGATCCTCTAAATCATCCGACATAATTGATTATCTTCCTTCCCGTTGCACAAAACGATCTTCTTCGGGAAGGCAGGTTTGGTGAGAAGCCTTGTATCGCGATACCTTTGATGGTTGCCGACTGCCGCTGTATGCTCAATGCGGGAGGTCACTTACGATGAAGTCATCGAAGTACCTCATTGCCGGAATCTCATCGCCTGTACAGGGCTTCGATCCATGCCTGCCTTGCCATCGTTTGCAACGTTAGGGTCTTCCTTGCGTAATCTCTATCTCTGTCCCCTTGTCCATACTGTAAATAGGCTGCATTCTGTACCCTTTGACCCAGGACTGCCGCAGGGCATAGTCAGTCTTATGCCAGAAAAAGACCCAGGGCGCATCATCGACGATGATCTTCTCTGCCTTCTCGTAATAACGATTCTTCTCCTCCTCACTACCGGCCGTTTGTCCGAGATCAATCAGCCTGTCAACAGCGGGGTTTCTGTACCTCGTCCTGTTCCCTGCAGGCCCGATGTTGGACGAATGAAAAAGGGGGAAGAGGAAGTTCTCGGGATCGGGATAGTCTGCCCACCAGCTCAGCCAGAACATATCTGCCTCTCCCCTGTTGATCGCCTCCCTATATGCGCTCCATTCAAGCTGCTTTATCGCCGCGTTCATTCCTGCCCGTCTAATGTAAGACTGGATCAGTTCCGCCATATCCACGATTTCCTGGTCAGGAGTGACATAAATCTCTATGGTAATGCCCGACAGCCCTTCATGCCGTATCATCTCCCTCGCCTTTTCAGGATTATATTCATAAACCAGCGGTATCTCCCATTTCCGAAGCATGTCAGGGACGGGTCCCCTTGCGAGTCTTCCCCTCTTTTCATAGAAGGTATCGAGCACCTTCTTTCTGTCGATGGCGAGGTTCATGGCCTTCCTGACATTCCGATTATCAAAGGGCGGCCTCGAACAGTTCATCCCGAGGTAGTACGTATTGACACCCGTAATCGCCTCGATACGGTCTTTCCATTTCACGTCGTTCCGGTATTTCGCAATTCCCGAAGCCGGCACCGTAATGACGTCGAGATTCCCCAGTTCGAACTCTGTCATGACCGTCAGCTCTTCTGTTATGATGCGGTAGATGATGCCCGTGACCCTAGCTTTATTGCCGAAATAGTCTTCTCTCTTTTCAAGCCTCAGTTCCCTGTTCTGCAGCCATTCTTTAAGTATGAAGGGACCGGTACCGACAGGATGACTCGAAAAATCAGGTCCCCATCTTCTCACTTCTTCTTCAGGCACTACATAGGCAGGGGGCATGGTCAGGAGCAAGAGAAAAGGAGTGAAGGGCTTTTCGACGACGATTTCGAGGGTATAGTCATCTATCACCTTTACCCCTGACAGACCGCTCGCCTTTCCCTCCATAAAGGCCCTTGCCCCCGCGATCTTTTCAAGGACCCAGGTACTCGGAGAACGTGTCTTCGGATTCAATATCCTTTCGAAGGAGTACTTGAAGTCAGAAGCCTTCACCTCACGGCCATTCGAAAACCGAACACCCCTCATCAATCTGAAGGTATAGGTCAAACCGTCTTTCGATACACTCCACCTTTCTGCGATGTCGGGGACGACTGCAAGATTCTCGTCCAGTCTCACGAGTCCGTTAAAAAGCTTTGCAGAGATTGTGCCGCCGCTGACGTCGGTGATGAGTGCCGGATCGAGGGTCGACGGATTCGCAGGCAGTCTGTAGTAAACAGTGTCCTTCAGTCTATTTTGATAGGAACAGGAGAAGACAAAGAAAAGGGAAGGGAGGAGAAGGAGAACAAATATTTTGCCCGGGCTCAAGGATCCGAAGTATTTTCCCTTGTAACAGATCACGCGCCCTGCCGCGCCTTCGACACTCTTCACTGTGCGTCTCTGCCGGACAATCCCCTCACTTTCCGTGATGGCATGTACCGTCCGCGGACCTGAGGCCCTTGCCTCACAGATCCCCCGGGCTTCCTGCAGTCAAGCATCGGTGCCCCCTTCCATGGTTCTGAAGATTTCGAAGACCGACAGAAACAGGGCAAAGACGAGAGGCCCCATGATGAGTCCCAGGAGACCAAAAAACTTTATCCCTCCAAGGACCGTAAAGAAGATGATGACCGTGGGCATCTTTGTTCGCCCGCCGATTATCAGAGGTTTCAGGAGACTGTCCACCAAACTGATGATAAATATACCGATCAGTATGAGGGCGATCCCTTTCATATACGTACCTTCGTATAAGAGGATGACGCTGGCAGGCAGCCAGACGATCGCAGTCCCCAGTATCGGGACAAAAGAGGCGAGGGCCATGACGCTCCCCCAGAGCGCAGGCGGACCGATGTTAAGGAGAGCAAAGGCGATGCCGCCAAGAACGCCCTCCACCAGCGCCACGATGACTCCTCCGTAAATTGTCGAGACGATCATATCCTTGGTCTGGATGGCAAGCCTGTCCTTCTGGTCTTCTGAAAAGGGGAGATAATTTCTCAGTTTCGTGAGAAATCCGGGCCCATCCTTTAAGAGAAAGAAACTCGTGAAGAGCATGATGACAAAGTTGGCTGCCATACCGAGAATATTCGTAAAACCAGACGAAAGCTTGTCAACAATCGCCGTGCCGAACTTCCGGGCATTCTTTATGATAATGTCCTCTGCTGACGCGCCTTTGAGACCGACATAAGGCTGGATACGCTCGATAATGGTTATGATCCGACTGTCGGACTTGATCGCCTTCACGAACTCCACATCTTCCGTCCCCGCCCTTCCAATGACATCGCTCACCTCGTTCACAAGAGAGAACGAGATATACGAGAAGGGCCCAATAATCGAGACAACAATCAGTATGAGGGTGAGAAAAGACGCAATCGCCTTTACTTTGATAAACCTCAGGATGAAGGCATAAACAGGATAGAAAACAACGCAGAAGACCGTTGCCCACGCTATGGCCGTCAGGAAGGGCCGGAATATCTCGAATGCCAGGAATCCCAGAACGGCTATCATGAAGAGGACCATAAAGAGATAGAATCTATTTACCGGCATGTGCGCTCTCCACAAAGGACCTCAGCAGGTTCAGGGATGCGTCGTCATCGGAACGCTCAGGATGCCACTGTACACCGAGAAGGAAGGGATACCCGGGAAAGCACAGGGCCTCAACAAGGTGGTCTTCTGAAAAAGCGCACACATCAAGTCCCTTCCCCAGTTTCCTGACACCCTGATGGTGAGACGTGGCGACCATAAATCCCTCCTCCAGAAAGAAGATCCTTCCGACGACCCTGTGGAACCCTTTCCTGTGATCAATGGCTGCTTTGAACTGAGACTCCAGATCCTGGTAAAGATCACCACCGAGGGCGACATTGATCAGTTGCATGCCGTAGCAGATACCGAGCACAGGCTTTCCTTTCATCATGATAGCCCGCAACAGGGCAATTTCAAAGTCGGTTCTTTCTCTTGGTACGATCTTCACCGATGGGTGCGGTTCTTCTCCGAAATAAGATGGATCGATATCACCGCCGCCGGGGATGAGCAGACCGTCGACTCTTTCAGCAACAGAGGCAGGATCATTCCCGTCAGGAATGAGGAGCGGCAATCCACCTGCCCTCTCGATCCTTTCCGCATAGTGCCGTTTTGACCTGAAAAACTCCTCCTCCCGGTCGAGGGTGATACCAATGATAGGCCTATACTTACCTCCCATGCCGCAATACCCTTCCCGGCCTCCGACCCGTCTGAGATCCCTCCCACACAATCGGCGCACCGTTTACAAGGACGTAAATAACACCCTGAGGCTCAAGAAAAGGCTCTTCGAAGGTGGCCCGGTCAGTGATCCGGCTTTCGTCGAAAATGACGAGATCACCATAAAACCCTTCCTTTATCAGCCCCCTATCCCTGAGGCCAAAGGTGTCGGCAGGAAGCATGGTTGTCTTATGGATTGCCTCACTCATGCTGATTTCTTTCCCGTCCCTCGCATACCGTCCGATAAATCTCGGGAAGCTCCCGAAGCCCCTGGGATGAGGCTTACCCTTCCTGGTCGGTCCGTGTGTTGAACGCGCAGAACTGTCTGAACCGATCATGAGGTAGGGCTCAGCAAGAAATCTCCTGAGATTGTCTTCGTTCATGGAATGGAAGATAGCACCAACCCTGAGTCTCTCTTCAATGAGGACGTCGAACAGAAGATCGATAGGCTCCATCCCCTTCTTCTCAGCAAGAAGGGAGAGTCGTTCCCCCTCCATCCATTTATTTGATTCTCTGTTCACCGACGAGACCGTGATCCTATCCCAATAATCCACGGAAGGATGGCATGAAAGGATTTCGCCTTTTATCTTCGCCCTCACCTCCCTGTTGGTGAGTCTCTTCAACTCTTCTTCCGAGCCTCCCGCATAGGTCCACGAGGGCAGGACAGCGTCGAGATCAGTCGAAGCTGCAGTATAGGGATATCTGTCAGCGGTCACCTTCAAACCTTCATCCCGTGCGCTCCGGATGGCATAAAGGACGTCATCGATCTTATGCCAGTTCTCCTTACCACCGGTCTTGATGTGGGATATATGCACGGCTATCCCCGATTCCCTTCCTATTTTCATCGTCTCACCGATCGCCTCTATCACCCCATCCCCTTCACTCCGCATATGAGAGGTGTAGATGAGATGTGCAACGCCTTTCGATAGAAAGATCAACTCATCGGTCTCCGCATACACGCCGGGCGGATAGATCAGGCCTGTCGAAATGCCGAAGGCCCCCTGCTGAACTGCCTCTTTGAGGAGAGAGCACATCCGCTCCGACTCGCGGTTGTCAGGACGCCTGTCATCATATCCGACGACTGAGGCCCTCAGATTTCCGTGACCGGTAAGTGTCGCAAAATTGATAGCGAGTCCGCGGCTTTCAAGAATCTCAAAGTATTCATTGAACGTTGACCACCGTTCCCTTATTCCGAGCTCCTTCAGGTCTTTCTCCCGATGGCTGGCGGCCTCGCCGTAGAGAGGCGCCGCCGATAGTCCACAATTGCCGTTAATCTCTGTCGTGACACCCTGAAGCACCTTTCCTTCGGCCCGGCTGTCCGCAAGCAACGTGAATTCTGAATGGGCATGGGTATCGATAAAGCCGGGGGAGACGGAGAGGCCTTCGGCGTCGATAACGGTCCCGACCTTCCCATGATTTCTGTCTCGCTGAAAGGAGACGCAGGCGATTCGGCCCACGGCAATAGCAATGTCAGCCTCAAAGGCTTCACTGCCCGAGCCGTCATAGACTTTGCCTCCCCGGATGAGAACATCAATATCTTGTTTCATGAAGCTGTGCTTAGGGTAAAGATAAGATTGAGGTCATGTATCTCTCAGCTGTAACCTCAACCTTAACCGGCCTTCTCGCTCTCTCCGATAAAGAACCGCTCAGGTGTCCGAATGCTTTCTATGAATACGGGCATCATGAATGTCACCATATGCCCCATTCGGTTACGAAACCCCCGAATGTTCATGTTTTCCCTCTCTTCGCGGTAAGTCTTTGAGAGGTGGGCAGTCAACAGGGGGAATGATTTCATGGTTAACCCCATAATCGCGAAGAACTCCTTAACCGGGATACCGGTTTTTTCGAGAGGGCCGAGCAGTCTGTCCATACCCGAGATCATCTCGTCGACGGAGAGGACCGACGTGATGATCTTTGCTCCATAGATCATCGAAAATACCCTCAACGTCCTGATTTCGGCGATAGCCAGCCCCTCATCGGTAATCGAAAAGATCCCGTTGTCATACAGTATCCTGCCATGATGGAAAAAGAGATTGCCGCAAAAGGTAAAGACAAGGAAGAGGCAGATCGGAATAAACCCTCCCCTGACCCGTCCAAAGGGGATGAAGAGGAGGAAGAACGAAACAGAGGCCGCCACAGCAGTGTGATAGAAAAGGCTGGAGACAAAAAAAAGGCTGGCCGCCAACAGAACATAGAGAACAATGAGGACCATCGATTGTTACCTTTTTCTGGAATAGGCGATCTTTTGCGCGGAAGGCTTGGAAGAAGCGATCTTTTGGGTGGGAGACAATGATGAAAGGTATATTTTAATACCCGAGGCAATCGAATTTGCAAGGGCCAAGCGGTATGATTCTGTCGAGAGCAGTTTTTCCTCCTCAGGGTTGCTGATGAAGGAGACTTCAGTAAGGATCGACGGCATCTCTATTCCGAAGAGGACAAAAAAGAGCGCTCCCTTCACGCCAAGGTTAGCCGTTCTCTTGTGCACCTTCGAAACATCCGTATAAAGCGCGTTCTGAACATAATTTGCGAGGGCAACCGACTCTTCATTGTTATGCTGCCTCCTGAGATCGCTCTTTATGATATCGAGCTCATTGTCTCTCCGGAATTTCTCCATCCGGTCCTTCATGGTCCTGACCGAAATGTAGTTCTCCCTTGCCGAAACCCGAATCGCCTCTTCCTGGTTTGTCCAGTTGAGAAGGTAGGTCTCTATTCCCCGCGCAGCCCTATTGGGACTCGCGTTCGCATGGATCGATACGAAGAGGTCGGCATCTCTTTTCATGGCCATGGCCGTCCTTTCAGGGAGGGGGATAAAGACATCTGTCTCCCGGGTAAGAACGATTTCGAGGTTCGGCTCTGCGGCGAGCAGTTCTCTCACCTTCAGCGCTATGTCGAGGACAACATCCTTCTCCTGCAGACCGTTCCTGCCAATGGCGCCAGAGTCATGGCCGCCGTGTCCGGGATCGAGGACGATCACCTTCCTCGAAAGGACCACCCTTTCTGCAGGCCTCTTCGCGTACACATCAATGATAAGCTTGTTCGGATCATCCAGGTAAAAGGCCTTATAGTTTTCGATAGTTTCGAGATCAAGGACAATCCTAACGGTGTCACCGTCAAACTGCCCTGCCCTGATAACCCTTAGGGTACCGTCGCCCACAGGGAGCCTTGTCTTTATTTCCCTGGTTATTTTCGCATGCCTGAGATCAAAGTAAAGCCTGTCAGGATTCGAGAGGCGGTTTTTGGTAAACTCAACGGGACTGGACAGCTCGACAACTACCCTCGTGTAGCCCTGAGAAGACCAGGAACGTATGTCCTTGACCGAAACCTTTTCAGCTGCTTCGACAAGTGAGAGACAAAATGAAAAAAGGGATAGGCTCACCAGGACAAAAAAGAGGAAGAAATGGCTGATCTCTTTTCTGTGCGTGATGTTCTTCATACTGTCTGTACGGAGGTTATCTCAGGGATATCTTTCTTGATATTGGACTCGACCCAGTTCTTCATCGTGAGATAAGACATGGGACAGGTGCTGCAGCTCCCTTTGAGCCTCACGTAAAGCACGTCGCCCTTAATGTCCACAAGCTCTATATCACCGCCTTCAGACTTGAGACCGTACCTGATTTTCTCAAGTACCTCTTCAACTTTCTCTCTTAACACAGTGTCTCCCTGTGTTAATCATAACGAAAACGCGTCGGTTTTTGCAATGGGAAGATTTTCACCATTCACCATTCGTCAGACTTCTTTGAATTAAGACCGAAATCCAGAATCTCAAATCTCAGTTCCTTTTGTGCTTTTGCAAAGCGTTTTGTCTTATACTCAGTCAATAGGACGATCATAAGCGAAAAAGAGAGAGAATAGGCTATAGTCAAGCGTAAGAGGGCTATTATCAGCATTTTACGTTCCGAAAGGGCAAACAGGGAACGTGCATTCCCCGCAATCGAGACAGAGCCCTCCATGGCCGAGTTCCGCAAGCTCTCTCCTCCCTATCCATTCACTCGCGAGCACCCTAGGAAGGATAAGATCGAAGACCGTGGTCTTATGGTACATGCCGCACGCCGGGATGCCAAGCAAAGGGATGAGCCCTGCGGAGCAGGAGTCCGAAAATTCAGAGCTTCCTTGTTGTGGCAATGGAGAAGTCTTGTCTGCTGAAGGCGCAACCGGCACATATGCTATCAGGAACATGGCCCCCGGCAGAACCGCAGAGCCATAGGTCATGCCAACCGCACCGAGTCTCCTCACAGCAAAACGTGTAACGTCGTCGGGGTCAACGGACATTCCTCCTGTCGTGATGAGAAGGTCTGCGCCTGCAGACAGCAATTCCCTTAATCTTGCCTCGATAAACCCCTCATCATCCGGGGCATAGTAAATCCCGACAACCTCGCCGTCGAAGTCTCTTATCTTCTTCTCGACGACCGGCGCAAAGGCATCCTTGATTCTTCCGTGATAGACTTCGTTCCCTGTAATGACGACGCCTGCCCTCGGTCTCCTCATTTCTTTCACTTCGATGATGCCTTGTCCCTTTCGTGCCACTGAGACAGCCTCCTCAACGATCCTTTTCTTGAGCACGAGGGGAATGGCTCTTGTCCCTGCAACGATCCGGCCTTTCGTAACAACGGTATTATTATGCATCGTAGCACACATTGCGTCGCCGAGCATGTTGAACTCAAGGAGAAGGTCCTTGTTAACCTTCAGGAGACCGTCCTTCGCTGCAACGATGTTGATTTTTCCTTCCTTCGGTTCTCCCTGGATTTCGACGCCGCGCCCCATGAGTGCAGATGCGAGCAAACGGGCCGCGTCGTCTTCATGCATCTCGTCATCGGAGAGTGTCAAAATAAAAAGGTGTTCCTTCCCGAGTCTCTGAAGGTAGCAGATATCCTCCTCCCTGACAATCTGCCCTCTCTTGAAGGCCCTGCCCTTGAATTCATCCTTCCTTATTTCCGTGATATCGTGTGCCAGAACCTTCCCCACCGCCTCATGGAGCGGAATGGTCATGATGCCTGCCTTCATCTTGCCTTCGCCGGAATGGGTGTCACACATAGAGGACTCCTTGCCTGTTCAACGGAAGAGTCTCCTGAATTTGGCATCAACAACATCCCGTATGCCTTCATCCATCATTCTATACCTTCCGAGAAGATCTCTCGCCTCCTTCGTCAGCGAAGCTCCTCCACCATTTCTGCCGCCTGCCTTTCGCTCAACCAATTTCATATCGAGCCGTTCTTCCATTGACTTGATATAACTCCATGCCTTCCGGTAGGAGATACCGATCTCTTTGGCAGCCTGGCTGATGGAACCATGGGCGTCGATTGCCCGGAGCAAGAACTCTCTGCCCCGTCCGAAGACCGGCTCACCATCAACTTCAATCCACAATTTTGACCTGATTTCGATGCCGTTATGACTTTTCTGCATAACGGAGGCCGATAAAAAATGACTCCTTGCAGTGTAGTATCCGCCATCTGCGCAGGCCCTGCAGACAACCCTTCCACCTTGACGGGTCTCTCTCATATCCTGGACCCATTCCCCGCAGAGGTCGCATTTTACCCGCCTAAGGGGTCTTCCCGGCATATCCTCAGGGTTCAGTGGGACGTCCACCTCCATTACGTCGAAGAGATCTTCGTCAGCCATCATTTTGTATGCCTCAAGTTGCGCCAGGTATTTATTGTCGATCCCGGGGAAACGCTCCCTCGCCCGATCTCTCGTGCCCTCCTTTGCGATGACCCTTATACTCATCCCTGTCTTGAGATTTACGAAGGTCGCCGCCATCTTTCCATAGTCAAGAAACTTCATCGTCCTGTGACCGAGAGTGCAGCCCGTTACAGACTGAATTGCATCAGTGGCGCATCTGTCCATCTCGACAAAGACCATAAGGTTCTTCCTGTCAGTCCCCTTCGGATCGCTGATGCCGGCTCCCCTGAGGCCAAGGAGCGACATCCTCACCCCAAGCACCTGCCCCGGACAGAGGTGGCCATGGATTTTCACCGATTCCTCAAGCAGCAGATTAAACCCTCCTCTTTCCATGTACTTATAATGATACTACATCCGCGAAAAATGTAAACCCAGGAAAATGGATGGTCACCTGAATGAAGGCCTCTCGTGAACCCATATGCTATTGATATTATGCGCTTTTAGCGAACCCTGTCACAGCCATGCTATTGCCTCCAGCGGCATAAAGCAAAAAGGAGAAAAGGCTGCAGGAGTTCAAGCTTTTTCGATTAGACATACAAAAGCAGATCATTTTTGTCCTTGTTATTCATTTCTTGCCAAAAAACGGAGAAATCTCGAAAATTCCGCTTTTGCAATTTCACCCTCTTCATTCTAGATTGAAAGTATAGAAGGGAGGTATGACATGAAAGGGACTAAAGAACTAATCAAGACCGAGAAACCTTTGGCGCTGTCTCCTTTTGAAGAGCTCGAGAGAATGGAAAGATGGTTCGAAGACCTGTGGTCAAGACCGTTTTCGCTCTTCCGTGCCCCTGCATGGCCGGGTTCGCGCACGGCAGAACTTGAACAGATTTCACCTTCCGTTGATATTTACGACGAAGGGAACGAGCTTGTAGTGAAGGCTGACGTGCCGGGCGTCAAGAAGGAAGACCTTGACCTTAATGTTCACGAAAACTACCTGACGATCTTGGGACACAAGAGGAAAGAAGAGAAGGTTGAAAGAGAGGATTACTACCGATTTGAGCGCTCATACGGTTCCTTCACCCGCAGGTTTGAATTGCCTGAAGGTATGGATACGGAGAAGATAAAGGCACATTTTGAAAACGGGGTGCTCGAAGTCAGGATCCCCAGGTCTGAAGAGACAGCAAAGAAGTCCAAGAAAATCACTATTGAATAAGGTTTCTCCAGCTCCCCGGAAAAACACCGGGGAGTTTTTTTGTCTCTGCACACGAGTGTATCCACGCAGCGGCTATGCCCTCCCCGCGTTCCCCATTTGGTATGAATTGCGGTATAATCTCCCATGAACCTCTACCTCATTGACGGAAATTCCTATGTCTACCGTGCCTTTTATGCCATAAAGGGACTAACAAACTCAAAGGGCTTTCCGACGAATGCCATCTTCGGATTTACGAATATGCTCCTCAAGATCATCAGGGAGAAACAGCCCGATGGAATCATTGTCTCCTTCGATTCTCCCGTACTGACTGAGAGACACAGGATCTTTGAAGCATACAAGGCGCGCAGACCCGAGACGCCTGGAGATCTTGTACTGCAGCTGCCTCATGTACGCAGGGTAATCTCGGCCTTCAAAATCAAGATTTTTGAGCAGCCCGGGTATGAAGCAGACGACCTGCTGGCCACCATAGCACTCAAGGCAGCAAAGGAGGGCGCAAAGGTCTTCATAGTCACTTCCGACAAAGATATGCTCCAGATCGTCGGTGACGGGGTGAAGGTCTACGACCCCGTCAAGGACAGGATCCTCGACGCCGAACATGTGAAAGAACGATTCGGTGTCGGCCCCGAGCGGGTGGCAGAGTTTATGGCGCTCACCGGTGATGCCGTCGACAACATTCCGGGAATAAAAGGGATCGGCGAGAAGTCGGCGAGAGAACTTTTGGTCAATTCGGGGGATCTCGAAGAGATCCTGAATCATCCGGAGACGATCCAGAAGGAGAAACTGAGGAACCTTATAGCCGAAAACGCCGAGGTTGCAAGGATATCGAGACGGCTCGCGACGATAAACACTTCGATACCGCTCGATGTGAGGCTCCAGGAATTCAGACTCAGGGAACCTGATTGGGCAGCACTCCTTTCCCTCTTCAGGGAGTTTGAGTTCGGAAGCCTCATGAAACTCATCCCCACGGCAAAGCGCGAAACAACCTTTGAGACTGTCTCTTCCCTTGATTCCTTACGGGACGTTGCCTCTTCCCTTCGCCCGCAATTTGCTTTTGACGTCGAAGCGACCGGCAGGGACCCTCGCACAGACAGGGTTGTCGGCCTCTCGATCTGCAGTTCAAGAGAGCATGCCTACTACATACCTCTGGATCATGCCTACCCCGACAAACCCGAGCAACCTGATAAAAAAGAGTCCTTTGCGATCCTGGCAGCCTCCTTCGGGGATGAAGAGATATCCAAGATCGGTCACAATCTGAAATACGATATGGCGATGCTGGGGCGCGAGGGACTCATGGTCAAGGGAAGACTCTATGACACCATGCTCGCCTCTTATCTTCTGAATCCGAACAAGCCGAACCACAGCCTTGAAGATGTCGCCTTCGAGTATCTTTCCTATCGCAAGAGGTCATTCCAGGAGGTCCTCGGGAAAAGGACCTCTTTTGCCGAAGTCCCTGTTGACGAGGCCACAGACTATTCCGCAGAAGATGCGGCTCTGGCCTTCGAACTCAAGGAACTCCTCTTCGAAAGGGTGAAGAACGAGGGGATGGAGAAGCTCTATTTTGAGATAGAGATGCCCCTTCTTCATATTCTTATGGGGATCGAAGAGGCCGGTTTTAAGGTCGACGACGCCAGGCTGAAGGAAATCTCAAATGAGCTCGCCAGGGAGATTGACGCAATCCAGCGACGGGTCTATTTCCTTGCCGGCGAGGAATTCAACATTAATTCACCGAAACAGCTAAGCAGGGTCTTGTTCCAGACTCTTGGGTTGAAGCCCGGGAAAAAGACGAAGACCGGCTTTTCTACCGAAGTAGGAGTTCTTGAGGATCTGGCAACCGAGCACGGGATTCCAAGGGAGATACTGGATTACCGGAGTCTCAGCAAGCTGAAGTCCACCTATACCGACGTCCTTCCCCAACTCATAGACCCTGCCACAGGCCGGATCCATACATCCTTCAACCAAACAGGAACCGCAACGGGCAGGCTGAGCAGCAGTGAGCCGAACCTTCAGAATATACCCATCCGGGGTGAGTGGGGAAAGCGGATCAGGGAGGCCTTCATCGCTGAGGAAGGTAATGTTTTGGTTTCAGCAGACTACTCTCAGATCGAGCTGAGGCTCCTTGCCCATATGAGCGGCGACAGGGGGCTGATCGATGCATTCCTTTCCGGAGTCGATGTCCATACACGGACTGCCTCGGAGATTTTTGGAGTAACCATGGATAGCGTAACCTCAGATATGCGACGGGTCGCAAAGACCGTAAACTTCGGTATTGTTTATGGCATCTCGCCCTTCGGGCTGTCTGAAGCCTTAGACATCACCCCTGAAAATGCGAAAAGATATATTACCGGTTATTTTGAAAAACATCCCGGTGTGAAGTCTTACATTGAACAATCCCTCCACAATGCCCGTCAAAAAGGATATGTCGCGACGCTCGTCGGGAGGAAAAGGGCCGTCCCCGAGATGAAGAGCAGCAATGCGAATACAAGGGCCCAGGGTGAGCGTCTCGCTATCAACTCTCCCTTACAAGGGACGGCTGCCGACATCATTAAGATTGCCATGATACGAATCTCAAAGACTCTCCGGGAAGAGATGCTGAAGACCAGGCTGATCCTCCAGGTCCACGATGAACTTGTTTTCGAGACGCCTGAGGGAGAGATTGAATGGGCAAGAGAGATGATCCGTGAAGGGATGGAAGGAGCCGCGGATTTGACAGTCCCTCTGAAAGTCGATATTGGTCATGGGAAAAACTGGGTAGAGTGCAAAGAATAGTTCTCCCATCTGGTAATCGGATAACCAAGAGGCACATGGCTAGAAAGAGACATCTCATCGTTATTCCGGCACTGAATGAAGAGAAGACCATCGGAACGGTGATCAGGAATGCGAAAGAATATGCACCGTATGCCGACATCCTCCTTATAAATGACGGCTCCACAGACAATACGGCAGCCATAGCGAGGCAGGAGGGCGTCAGGGTGATAGATCTTCCCTTCAACCTCGGCTACGGAGCAGCCCTCCAGACGGGATTCCGGTTTGCCGAACGCCATGGGTATGATTTTGTCATCACTATGGATGCTGACGGTCAGCATGTCCTCTCTTCCGTCGAAAATCTGTTGGCCGCAATGGAACATGAGGCCGCCGACGTCGTGATAGGCTCCCGCTTCCTGAAAGAAGGCTACAGGCCCGGTATACCAAGGGCGATCGGGATATGGCTCTTTTCGAAGATCGCCAAGATGTATACCGGTGCAACGATAACCGACCCCACGTCAGGGTTTCAGTTGCTCAACAGGAAGGCCTTCTCCTATCTTTCGCAGGGCGATAACTACCCCCTCGATTATCCCGATGTCAACATCATCATGGCCCTCCACAGAAAAAAGTTCAGAGTCGTCGAGGCACCGGTAATCATGGTGAAGAGCCCAGATAAGAAATCAATGCACAGCGGCCTGAGACCGGTACTCTATGTCATCAAGATGACGCTTGCCGTCATCATGGTCATGATGGGAAGGGAAAGGGAATAGGCATGTCTTTTAGTGCGAGGATCACGCTCTTTCTGCTCGGCCTGATATTCTTCCTCATTATATTCGAGATGGTCAGAAGGAAGAAGTTCAGGGAAGAGCTCTCTGTAACATGGTTTATCGTCGGCTTTGCCCTCATGGCGAGCTCCGTAGCCGACAAGATTGTGGACCCCATCGCCAGGGTTTTGGGAATCGGCTATCCCCCTGCCCTTGTCTTTGTCTGGATCATCTTCTTTCTTGTCCTGGCACTGATCTACTTTTCCTATGTGATCTCAGACCTCAAGGGGAAAGTGAAGGAGCTGAGTCAGAAGATTGCGCTGCTTGAATACGAGGTGGACAAAAATAAGGATGAAGGATGAATTATGAGGGATGAAAAACTTTCTTCATCCTTTCTTGGTCGAGCCTCTTACTCTATTCTTACCCTTCATAATTCATCCTTCATCCATTTTCGTTCATTCCCAGCTTACGACGTCCTTGTCCTCTCCGTCCCCTCCCGGCGCTCCGTCCCTGCCATAGGTAATCAAATCGTATTCCCCATGGGTGCCGGGGCATTGGTAGTGATAGGGCTTGCCCCAGGGGTCATTGGGCACGCCTTTCTTGAGATAGGGTCCCTGCCAGTTGTCGGCCCCCGGATTCGTCACTAAGGCATTCAACCCTTCCTGGGTGGTGGGATATCTTCCCGTATCGAGCCTGAACTGGTCCAGTGCCTGTCCGAAGAGCTCAATCTGGGCCTTTGCACTGCCCTGTTTCCCTTTTCCGACGCCCGAGAAGACCCTTGGACCGACGAGGGCCGCGAGAAGACCTATGATTACGAGAACGACAAGGAGTTCAATAAGGGTGAAACCTCTTTTATCCGGAAGGAGAGAGATTCTTCGTATCATCAAAACCTCCGCAGCGAAAATAAGGCCGGTCAGTGACCTGACTCATTAAACCTAACCAATAGAGGCCGGATAAGTCAATAGTAAGCGCCCATCGGCATACTCAACACGAGCAGATTCTGCTATGATTATGAGTAAAGGCTGACCGTGAATGGAATACCTGATTCTGAGAGTAATGATCAATGCCTTGTCGATCATGGCTGCGGTGAAACTTGTCGACGGCATAACATTCACCGGCGAATGGTGGAAGATGATCATCATCGGGGCGATCTTCGGACTGGTGAACTCTTTCATAAAACCCCTTGTCCAACTCCTCACATTGCCTCTTATCCTCTTCACCCTCGGACTCTTTACCCTCATCGTTAACGCCTTCATGCTGACCCTTACTGCCTGGCTGTCAGGCCCTCTGTCTCTCGGCCTTCAGATAGAGGGCTTCAGGCCTGCCTTCTGGGGGGCACTCATTGTGAGTCTTGTGAGCATGCTTTTGTCGTGTCTCATGGGGGCAAGGAAGGTGAGATTTTACCGGAACCGCGGGGAATAATCCGCCATTCCCTTCACCCGGCCCATCACTCCGGACGATAGCGGAGACACCCCATGCAAAGGACACAGAAGTTCTCTTGATGAAACTCCCTAGAAGAGGACGACGCCGAGGCATATTGCGATAATACCGCAAAAATAGTAAGATACCATATACCGCACCTATGAGAGAGAGAGAAGCTGGCGGCTAAGACTTTTGGGGGAGAAGGATGTTCGGATTTATCAGGAAACGCCTAGCCAGGACGATCCTCACCGTCTTAACTTTGAGTGTAGCCACAGTCATGGCAGTCATAATCTACCTGACGGTCTCTCACCAGACCAAGGATATGGTCAAAGAGATTGTCCTGTCCAGTGAAGAACAGGCCCGCATCATCGTTGAGAGCCTCAGATACACCATGGCAATCGGTGACAGTCCGGCAATGGAAAGGCAATTGCTGGAGATACGTGACCATGGCGGACCGGACATTTTCATCTGCGCTTATGACCAGAAGATCTCCTTTGCGACTGAAAAGGACACGGTCACGTTGCCGATGGCTGCCGTCATTCCGGACAGACCTTTTCTGGAAACTCTCGATGCCTCATTAAAGACGGGTCTCCAGCCTCCGCAGGCGTCCCAAAAGAACATTGGTGGAAAGCAGTATATCACCACGATCCATCCAGTCTTGAACAACCCACAATGTTATGGCTGTCATGGGTCAGAAAGGAAGGTCCTTGGCGGCATCATCGTAAGCAAGAACGCTGAGAAAAATTATGGGGCCATCGCGCGGTTGAGGAACAAGAATATTCTCATCAGTATCGCCGGCCTGTTCATCATAGCCATCATCATTTATATCGTCCTCTCGAAACTCATCAGCCAGCCCCTTCTGACCTTCAGGGAAAAGATAAAGGAACTGACATTGAAGATCAGGGAGGGCGATTACTCCATGAGGCTTGATGTGCGACATCCCGACGAAATCGGTGGACTCATCCTCTCGTTTAACGAGATGGCAGAGGCCCTGGAGAGAGAAAACCGTTCGCTGATGAAGGCCCATGAGGATATTGCTTATGCAAATCAGGAACTCGAGGCCTTCGCCTATTCTGTTTCCCACGACCTCAGGGCGCCCCTCAGGGGTATCGAAGGCTTCTCGAAGATACTCCTTGATGACTACTCACAGAAGATCGAAGCCCAATGCCAGCATTATCTCAACAGGATAAGGGCCAATACGTTGAAGATGTCTTCCCTTATCGATGACATGCTTACCCTATCCAAGGCCGGGAGAACAGAGCTCCAGAAAAGACCGGTCGATATTCAGGGAATCGTGAAAAATGCCCTCAATGACTTCAGACCGGAGATCGAAGCCCGGGGGATAACCATAGCTTTTGGGAATATTCCCGTTCTTGATTGTGACCAAAAATTGATGCAGGTCGCTTTATCTAACCTTATCTCGAATGCCATCAAATTCACCCGGAACGGAATGGATTCCAAAATTGAGATAGGATTCGATGACGAGAAGAAGGCAATCTTTGTGAGGGACAACGGCATCGGTTTTGACATGGAGTATCACGAGAAGATATTCGGGGTCTTCCAGAGACTTCATCTTCCCGAAGAGTATGAGGGAACCGGCATCGGTCTTGCAATTGTGAAGAGAATCGTCGAACGCCATGCCGGGAAGGTTTGGGCTGAGTCAGAGTCCGGAAAGGGAGCAACGTTTTTTATTACCATACCGTTCGGAGGCTAACATGTTGAACGAACAAGTCACCATCCTCCTCGTAGAGGATAATCCTGACGACGTGGAACTCACCGTTCGTGCACTGAAGAGAAACAATATTGCCAATCCCCTGGAAGTGCTCAGGGACGGGCAGGACGCACTCGATTATCTGTTCCATAGGGGTAAGTATGCAAACACAACCCCTGTTCTTCCCGGCCTTATTCTCCTTGACCTCAAATTGCCGAAGGTTGACGGGATAGAGATCCTCAGGAAGATCAAGGGGGACAGCGTACGCAAGGTCATTCCCGTGGTAGTCCTCACCTCCTCAAAGGAAGAGCGGGATGTGGTCGAAAGCTATAACCTTGGGGTCAACAGTTACATACGAAAGCCCGTCGATTTCGACCAGTTCGTAGAAATCGTTAAGCAGATCGGATACTATTGGCTTCTGCTCAATGAAAATCCTTCTCTGCGGCGTTAAACAAGCGATGAGACTCCTCGATAGCAGCATTTTTTTCCCGTGGTTCATCCTCATGACGGCGAACCGAAACTCAGCAATGTCTGAAATCTACGGGATGTCATGAGTTCTCTGGACCCTGCGGCGGATACGATGAATGAAGGTGTCTCAAAAAGAGAATTGTCTATCCTGAATCTTGAAGACAACCAGGACGACTTTGAACTTCTCAGGCTGAAGCTTGCCAAGGAGGGTATTCGTTGCTCGGCAGTGCGCGTCGAAACAAAGGATGCCTTCGTTTCCGCACTCGAAAAGGGCGTCTTCGATGTAATCCTCTCGGATTACTCTCTTCCTGCCTTTGACGGTCTGTCGGCGCTAAAAATCGCAAAGGAAAAATGTCCGGGATTGCCTTTCATCTTTCTTTCCGGTGCGATCGGCGAGGAGTTTGCCATCGAGACGCTCAAGATAGGCGCTACGGATTATGTGCTGAAAGACAATCTGTCCCGACTCGCACCCTCCATAGAGAGAGCGCTCAGGGAGGCCGAGGACCGGGCCGAGCGAAGACGGGCCGAGGAGGCCTTGAAACAGTCCCATGATGAACTGGAACAAAGGGTTCAGGAACGGACAGCAGAACTGACGAAGGCAAATGAATTGTTGCAGGCCGAGATCGCTGAGCGGGAGGCGGCTGAGGAAGAACGGAGGA
>Ga0335070_10000590_pt1 | contig 40742 bp, 36 predicted proteins | sample Lox_Sample_13_FD_206722 | JGI IMG/M metagenome (GOLD analysis project Ga0335070, IMG submission 206722) | Soil microbial communities from Loxahatchee National Wildlife Refuge, Florida, United States - Lox_Sample_1.3 | ecosystem: Environmental > Terrestrial > Soil > Wetlands | place: USA... | reverse complement strand
GGCGGCTGGTCGACGGCAAGCTGCTCATCCCCGAGGAGGTGGTGCACTACTCGGAGTGGGTGCACGTGATGCGCAACCGGATCGCGGCGCTGCAGGAGATCGACTGCAGCAGCATCCGGGCGACCATCCATCCGGCCTGCCACGTCTACAAGATGGTGCCGCAGGACGCGATCTACGACGACAACATCCTCGGCGGGAACCGGGTGGCGGTGTCCACTGGCATCATGCAGGCGCTCGGCGCGCAGGTCATCGACTATTCGACCTGGTACGACTGCTGCGGCTTCGGCTTCCGCCACATCATCTCGGAGCGCGAGTTCACCCGCTCGTTCGCCATCGACCGCAAGATCCGGGTGGCGATCGAGGAAGCGCACGCCGACGTGATGATCGGCCATGACACCGGCTGCATCACCACCCTGGACAAGAACCAGTGGATCGGCAAGGCGGCCGGCAAGGACGTGGACCTGCCGGTGCTGGCCGACGTGCAGTTCGCCGCGCTGGTGTGCGGGGCGCATCCGTTCAAGATCGTGCAGTCGCACTGGCACGCGTCGTCCACCGAGACTCTGATGGACAAGCTGGGCATCGACTGGAAGGCGAAGAAGGCCGAGTTCGTCGCCTACCTGGACGAGGTCAAGGCCGGCAAGCAGGAGAACCTCTACGACCCGCGCCGGATGATCACCTCCGGGCCGGGCTACATTCCCATCGCCAAGCGCTGAGCGCGCGGCAGGCCCTGGGAGAGGAGATCGCATGAACGCTAAACCCATTCTCATCGTCGGCGGCGGGCCCGCCGGTCTGGCGGCTGCGAACGCGCTCGGCAGCATCGGGCAGCGCGCCGTGCTCGTGGAGAAGGAGTCGCGCCTGGGCGGTGCGCCGATCCTATCGGGCTATGCCAAGCTGGTTCCCTCCGGCGAGTGGGCGAGGGACGCCATCGGCGGCATGGTCGGCCGGGTGGAGAGCAACCCGCTGGTGACGGTGTACAAGAGTTGCAGCGTCGCCGAGTTCGCCGGCGAGCCGGGCAGCTTCACCGCTCGACTGTCGAACGGCTCGGGTGTCGCGGCAGGGGCCGCCATCCTGACCACCGGGTTCACGCACTTCGACTCGGTGAACAAGCCGGAGTGGGGGTTCGGCACGTTCCCCGACGTGGTCACGACCACCCAGGTCGAGCAGATGATCTCGTCCGGCAAGGGCGTGCGCTGTCCTTCCGACGGGCGCAAGCCGCAGCGGGTGGCGATCCTGCTGTGCGTCGGATCGCGCGACCGCCAGATCGGCCGCGAGTGGTGCTCCAAGATCTGCTGCACGGTGTCGTCCAACATCGCGATGGAGATCCGCGAGGAGCTGCCGGACTGCCACGTTTACATCTACTACATGGACATCCGCACCTTCGGCCTGTACGAGACGCGCTACTACTGGCGCAGCCAGGAGGAGTTCAAGGTCAAGTACATCAAGGCGCGCATCGCCGAGATCACCTCCGACGGGCAGAAGCTGATCATCAAGGGCGAGGACACGCTGGTGAAGCGGCCGATCACCATCCCGTTCGACATGGTGGTGCACGCCGTCGGGATGGATCCGAACGTCGACAACAAGAGCATCGCGAAGATCTTCGGCGTCGATCTGGAGCCGCACGGCTTCATCGGCAAGGCCAACTCGTACGGCACGCTGGGCGAGACCTCGCGCCCGGGGGTGTTCGTCGCCGGCGCCGCAACCGGGCCGGAAACGATCGACGACTCGATCGCCCAGGGCAATGCCGCCGCGATGAGCGCGTTCGCGGTGGTCAGCCGCGAGATGGCGGCGGTGGCCGCCTAGAGGAGCGCCGGGCGCATGTCCTGGTTCCCCAGCGCGCGGCGCGCCAGCGTGCCGGCCGTCGAACGGCCGGTGCTGGAGCTAAGCGGGCCGAAGCTGACCCTGGCCTTCGAGACGCTGGTGTCGCGCTCCGAGGAGCACGGCGGCATCGAGCGCTATGTGGCGGCGGTGCAGCTCAAGTCGCGCATGTTCCGCGAGGCGCTGGCGGGCAAGCCGGCAGGCGAGCTGGAACTCGCGGCTGTGCGCAGCTTGTGCGCGTTCATCGCGACCGCGCGCCGGCGCGCCGGGGCCTATCTCGAACCGGCCGGCTTCGACCGGCTGCGCCAGGCCATCGGGCGGCTGCTCGAGGGGCTCGAGGACACCGGCACCACCGATGCGCGCATCGCCGCCTTCTGTGCCGCTTTCCCCGACGATCGCGAGCACCGCTGGGTGCGCGACCTCGCCGCCGAGCTGTTGCACGGCGCGGATCCGGAGCGCTATCCGCTCATGTCGCGCTGGGTGTGGGATGCCCGCACGAACACCGGCGTGATCCGCGAGATTTGGCACGCCGCCGACGTCGACCACATCGTGATCGAGATCCCCGACCGCTACGACACCTTCCTGGTGCTGCGCGAGGAGCTGTCGCAGTTCCTCACCGCGAACGGGGTGTTCCGGGACGTGACCGACTACGTCGACCTGCTCACGGCGCAGGTCTATGCGAACTACATCTGCGAGCAGGGCGGCAACTATCTGCGCGCCGACTTCGCCACACCCGAGGATCCGATGCTGCATACCCGGCGCCTGCTCGGGCTGGACGGCGTCAATGCCAGCGGGCGCTCGCGCCTGAAGGCCGCCGACGGCCAAGCCTACGTCGTCGAAGAAGTCAAGCTACTGGATTGAGGACCGCATGCCGATCCACGAACAGTCACTCATCCGCCCGGAGAACCTCAGGAGCCACGACAAGCTGGTGATCGACGGCGTGGACGTCTCGGGCCACTGGAGCACCTTCATCGAGTCGCGCGTGGTGAAGGACTACAACGAAGACCTGCAGGAACAGATCGCGGCGCTGCCAGGCGGAGAGAATATCCATCGCTGCTGGCAGTGCGGCTCCTGCACCAATTCCTGCACGGTCAACGCCGTCAACCCGGACTTCAACCCGCGCTACTGGATCTATCTGATCCGCATCGGGATGGAAGCGGAGCTGCTGCGCGACAAGGAGATCATCTGGCAGTGCGTGTCGTGCAACAAGTGCACCTACGCGTGTCCGCGCGACGTCTTCCCGGAAGGCGTCATGAAGGCGACCGCGCACTGGCTCGAGCTGAAGGGGCATACGCCCAAGTCGAAGTCCACCGTGTTCGACGAGGAGTTCGCCGACCAGGTGACGCACACCGGCAAGATCGAGGAGGGGCGCATCCTGCAGAACTTCTTCGCCAAGACCGGCCAGCCGCTGCGGCCCGACTGGCTGATCGAGATGGCCAAGCGCGTGGCTCGACGCCTGCCGTTCAAGCTGGGGATGCGGATGGGGCTGGCGTTCCTGATGCGGCCGCGCACGCGCGGCTGGGACGGGGCGAAGCGCGCGATCGAGGAGTACGTGGACGAACAGCATGCCAAGCAGCGCCGCGCGCTCGGCCTGAGCGAGCTGATCGAAGCCGCGAAGGGCGAGCTGGCCGGCGCGGGCAAGGGACACTGAGCTGGAGAGGGCCATGTCGGACGTCGAGACGGAAGACAAGAAAGTCAAGTACCAGCGGGTAGCGTACTACCCTGGCTGCGCGCTGGAGGGCACGGGGCACGCCTACAACAGCTCGACCAAGGCCGTCGGCAAGGCGCTCGGGCTGGAGCTCGCCGAGGTCAAGAACTGGAACTGCTGCGGGGCCATGGAAGTGAAGAATATCGACCCCAAGGTGCAGACTTATCTGTCTTCGCGCGTGATGTCGATCGCGGCCAACGAGATGCACGCGGACGTGGTCATGGCGCCGTGCAACGGCTGCTATCACAACCTCAAGAAAGCGGAGCACGACCTTGCGAACGATCAAGCCTCGCGCGAGGTCGTCGATCGGATCTCCAAGAAGGCCGGCCATGCCACCTACCAGGCGGGACAGGTCGAAACCATCCATGCCCTGGACTGGATCAAGCACGGGCTGGGCGAGGAGGGCCTCAAGAAGCGGGTGAAGAACTCGCTCAAGGGGCTGAAGGTCGCCAACTACTACGGCTGCATGTACACCCGACCGCGCCATATCTTCCCCGAGAAGGACAAGGGCCCGGGCAGCGAGTCCACTTCCAAGCCGCATTTCATGGACGACTTGCTCGAGGCCGCCGGCGCGCAGAACGTGGAGTTCCCGCTCAAGACCGCCTGCTGCGGCGGCGCGCACACGCTGTCCGACAGCGACACCTCGACCAAGCTGGTGCTCAACATCCTGCGCGCGGCGGAGGCGGCCGGCGCCGACGTGATCGCGACCGAGTGCCCGACCTGCCACTCCGGTCTGGAGATGCATCAGGTGCGCGCGGAGAAAGTCCTGGGCGAGAAGACGACGGTGCGGATGCTCTACTTTACGCAGCTGCTGGGCATCGCGCTGGGCCTGTCGCCGCGCAAGGTCGGGGTGCACGAGAACGTCTCCGACGGCGTCGAGGTGCTGCGCAGCAAGGGGCTGACATGATCGCGCTGGCGCAGCTCGAGTCCGAGCTCGACCGGTTCGCGCCGCAAGCTGAGCCGTACGCGGCGGCGCTGCGGTTGCTCGCGCTGGCCGAGCAGGTGCTCGAGCACTGGGTCGTCGCGCACGAGGCAGTGCCCACCGAAGAGCAGCAGGAAGGCTTCCGGCTGCTCGCGCTGCACCGCCAGGGCGCCAGGGGAATCCCGAGCTTCAACGCCTGCCGCGAAACCTGCCGCGAGATCGCCTTCCACTGCAACCTCATCGCGGCCGAGCCCGACTCTCCCGCGAGCGCCCAGCGCCAGCGCATGCTGGCGCTGTTGGTCAAGCACCTGCTGCTGTTCGTGAGCGGCAAGCTGCAGGTGGCGGGCCTGGGCGAGTTCTGTTGTGCCGCGCGCCCGCTGCGCCTAGAATCACAGCCGGTTTAGCGGAGGAACCGACACACATGCCCACTGTACGCGGATGCAACCTGCCCGACGAGCTGCTTTACGACGTGGAGAATCACATCTGGTTTCAGGAGTTGCCGGACGGCAACGTCAAGCTGGGCATGACCACCATCGCCACAGCCATGGCCGGGCAGCTGGTGGCCTTCACGCCCAAGAAGGTCGGCCGCAAGGTGGACGCGGGCAAGTCGTGCGCGACGGTGGAGTCGGGCAAGTGGGTCGGGCCGGCCAAGTCTGCCGCTGGCGGCGAGGTGGTGCAGGCCAACGACGAATTGGTTTCCAAGCCATCGCTGGCCAACGAGGACCCGTATGCCGCCGGCTGGATGGTGATCCTCAAGCCCGACGACTGGGCGTCGGTCAAGCCGAGCTTGACCCCTGGCGCTCAGGTGGCCGCGAAGTACGAAGCGAAGATGGATGCCGACGGTTTTTCCGGGTGCGCGTGCGAGACCTGACGCGTACGCACCGGCGCAAGGATTTCTTACTGTAGTGGAGTGGGGGATTGATGCAGTCGAAAGAGTCACGTTCGCCAGCCAGAAGAGCGAACTCGAAGCCGAAGGTGGGAGCCAGGATCGCCGCGGACATGGCCAGGCTGGAGGAAAACGCCACCCGTGCTTGCCAGCTGCTCAAAGCGATGGCCAACCCGACGCGGCTGATGGTGCTGTGCCAGATCGCCGACGGCGAGAAGTCGGTCGGCGAGCTGGAGCGCGCCATCGGCCTGAGCCAGTCCGGCCTGTCTCAGCACCTGGCCGTCCTGCGCAGCAAGGACCTGGTGACCACGCGGCGCGACGCACAAACCATCTACTACTCGCTGTCGAGCCAGGAGGCGGGCGCGGTGATGGCCACGCTCTACCAGGTGTTCTGCTACAAGGCTGCCAAGCAGCCGATTGCGCGGCTTCGCGCGCGCGCGGCGTAGCGCGCCGCGCGCGGTACGGTGGGTGCGACCGCGCTATCCCACCGGTTTGGGCGCTGGAGTGGATAGGCAATCGACCAGTCACTCCACCCTGAAACGATGCGGTTCGAGCCACGCCGCGACTATGCGGGCATCCAATCGCGCATCGTGGAGTTCAGTTTCGTGCGCGTGCACCAGCGCCCGCGGCCGTTTCCGCGCGGCGCGCAGCTCGTGCGTGTGCGGCACGCCCGCGCGGGCTGACGCATGAGCGCGACCGGAAGCTGGGCGCGCCGGCTGCTACCGCTCCTGCGTTGGTGGCCGAAGGTCAGCGCCGACACCTTGCGTGCCGACGCGCTGGCCGGCCTGATCAGCGCGATCGTCGTCATCCCGCAGGGCGTCGCCTTCGCCACGCTCGCCGGTATGCCGGCGGAGTACGGTCTGTATCTGGCCATGGTGCCGGCGGTGATCGCTGCGCTGTGGGGTTCTTCGTGGCACGCGGTGTCCGGGCCCACCACGGCGGTGTCGCTGTTCGTGTTTGCGACCCTGACGCCGCTCGCGACCCCGGGCTCGCCCGAGTACGTCGGGCTGGCCCTGACCTTGTCGTTCATGGCGGGCTTGCTCATGCTCGCGCTGGGGCTGGCCCGGCTCGGCACTCTGGTCAACTTCCTCTCCCACACGGTGGTCATCGGGTTCACGGCCGGCGCGGGCCTGCTCGTCGGGGCGTCCCAGCTGCGCAACTTTTTCGGTGTCGATCTGCCGCGCGGACACTCGTTCGTGCACACCGTCTGGGCCTTCGTCCAGCAGGTCGGGCTAGCCAAGCCGCTGGTCGTGAGCGTCGCTGTGTTCACCCTGCTGGTGGGCCTGGCTGCGCGCCGCTGGTTGAGGCGCATACCGTACATGATCGTCGCGCTGGTTGCGGGCAGCCTCCTGGGCTACGCGCTCAATGTCGCGCTCGGACCGGAGCGGACCGGCCTCACGCTGGTGGGCAAGGTCCCTTCGCCCTTGCCGCCGTTGTCGATGCCGCACTTTTCGTTCGATATCCTGCGCGAGCTGTTCGGCATCGCGATCTCGGTGACCCTGCTCGGGCTGGGCGAAGCGATCTCTATCGGGCGCGCCATCGCATTGCGCTCGGGGCAGCGGATCGACGCGAACCAGGAGTTCATCGGCCAGGGGCTGGCCAACCTCGCCGCGAGCTTCTTCTCGGGCTATCCGTCCAGCGCGTCGCTGAACCGTTCCGGCCTCAACTACGAAGCGGGCGCGCGCACGCCGATGGCCGCCGCGCTGTCCGCCCCCATCCTGATCGCCGTGCTGTTCGCGGTCGCACCCCTGATCGCTTTCATTCCGCTGGCGGTGATGGCGGCGATCCTGGTGTTGGTCGGCTGGGGGCTGATCGATTTCGCCACCATCCGCACCATCCTGCGCATCCGGCGACCGGAGACCGTGGTGCTCGGCGTGACCTTCGCCGCGACGCTGACGATGAGCCTGGAGATCGCGATCCTGGTCGGCGTGTTCGTCTCGCTGGTCGCCTACCTGTACCGCACCTCGCGCCCGACCATGCGCAGCCTGGTGCCGGACCCGCACCACGCGCAACGCAAGATGATCGAGACCGACGGGCGGCTGCCGGAGTGCCCACAGCTCAAGATCCTGCGCATCGAGGGCTCGCTGTACTTCGGCGCGGTGGAGCATGTGGCGAACCACTTCGACACGCTGCGCAATGTCAGCCCCATGCAGAAGCACCTGCTGATCATGGCCAAGAACATGAACTTCGTGGATGCGGCGGGCGCGGAACTGCTCGCGCACGAGGCTGCGGTGCGGCGCGAAAGCGGCGGGCAGCTGTATCTGTACAGCCTGCGCCCGCAGGCGCACGGTCTGTTGGAGCGGGGCGGGTTCCTGGAATCGATCGGGCGCGACAACGTCTTCGCCTCGAAGGAGGAGGTGCTGGCCCATGTGCACGAGCGGCTGGACAAGCGCCAGTGTCAGGAGTGCTCGGCGCGTATTTTCCGCGAGTGCCGCGCGGCGCCTCCCCCGGCTGCGCAGCCCGCGCCTGCGCCGTAAGCGGTCATCGCGCCCGCCGCCGGTTACACGCCGGATACATCGATACGAAACGGTAACTGACAACGCCGGCCTGGCGGGCGTATGCTCTGCGTCTGCGTCGTACACCAACATGGAGGAGACCACGATGTCGCGTCGCACCGCCCGATCCTTTCTGCAGCGGCTGGGCACCGCTGCGCTCATGGCCGGCGCCGCGGCGCTGGCTCCCGTTCCCATCGCGCTCGCCGACGAGACCTGCAACTCCCCCTTCATGAGCAACCTCATCAAGGGCCAGGAGGACTACGTGTACGTCTGGACGCTCGGCATCGAGGGGCTGGGCGACGGGTCCGACAAGCTGGTGACGATCGACGTCAATCCGGCGTCGCCGAAGTACGGCAAGGTCGTGCACAGCCTGTCGGTGTTCCGCCGCGGCGAAGCGCACCACATGGGCTTCACCGAGGACCGCCGCTATCTGTGGGCCGGGGGTCTGGACGACAGCCGCATCTACATCTTCGACGTGTTCAGCGATCCGGCCAAGCCGCGCCTGGTGCGCACGCTGGACGACCTGGCCGAGAAGACCGGATTGGTGGGGCCGCACACTTTCTACGCGCTGCCCGGGCGCATGCTGGTGCAGTTCCTGTCCAACACGGCCGACCACGGCGGGGTGACCGGCATGGGCCTGTTCACCAACAAGGGCGATCTGATCCGCACCTACGCCATCCCCACCACGAACGGTGGAGACGGCTACGGCTACGACATCGGGATCAACCCGCAGAAGAACGTGCTGCTCACCTCGAGCTTCACGGGCTGGAACAACTACATGATGGACCTGGGCAAGCTGGTGCAGGACGCCGAGGCCATGAAGCGGTTCGGCAACACCATGGTGCTGTGGGACATGAAGAGCATGACGCCGCAGAAGGTACTCAGCGTGCCGGGCTCGCCGCTGGAGGTCCGCTGGTCGCTCAAGGAGGGCGAGAACTGGGCGGTGGTGGCCACTGCGCTTACCTCGCAGATCTGGCTGATCAACCAGGGCGCGGATGGTCAGTGGCAGGCCAAAGCGGTGGCCGACATCGGGGATCCGTCCAAGATCCCGCTGCCGGTCGACATCAGCATCAGCGCCGACGGCAAGGGCCTGTGGGTCAACACCTTCATGGACGGAAAGACGCGCTACTTCGACCTGTCCAACCCCGAAGCGCCCAAGCAGACCTTCGAGAAGGTCACCTGCAAGCAGGTCAACATGGTGTCGCAGAGCTGGGACGGCAAGCGCGTCTACATCACCTCGTCGCTGCTCGCCAACTGGGACAAGAAAGGCGACATGAACGAGCAGTTCCTGCGCGCCTTCAACTGGGACGGCAACGATCTGACGCCTGCCTTCGAGGTGGACTTCATCAAGCAGCGGCTGGGACGCGCGCATCACATGAAGTTCGGCAGCAAGGCCATGAAGGCCGCGTTCGAAGACGCCGCGCAGCAGGTGGCCGTACATGAGCGTTGAGCGGCTGCGCGGGCTGGCTGTCGCGGCGCTGTGTCTCGCCGCCGCGACCGCCGGCGCCCACGAGGCAACCCCTGCGCGGGCGGATTTCGTCCCGCCGGCGCCGGGGACCTACCACCTGGAGCGCATCATGCAGGCGCCCGAGGGCGCGGTGCTGGATACCAACCGCAAGCGCGCCAAGCTGTCCGGGTTCACCCAAGGCAAGGTCACGCTGCTGTCGCTGATGTACACCAGCTGCAGCGACGAGAAGGGCTGCCCGATGGCCTTCTATTCGCTGCAGCTGATCCAGCGCGAGCTGCAGAAGGCCAAGCCCGCGCAGGGACGCGTGCGGCTCGTCAGTCTGTCCTTCGACCCGGAGCACGACACGCCGGAAGTAATGCGCACCTACGGCGGCAAGCATGTCGGCGCCAGGACCGGGGTGCCATGGTATTTCCTGACCACTGCGTCGAAGAGCGACGTGCGCCCGGTACTCGATGGCCTGGGTCAGGACGTGTCCAAGCCGGCGGCGCCGGAGGAGCAGGGCAAGGCACCCAACCTGAGCCATGTCCTCAAGGTATATCTGGTCGATCGCGAGGGTTGGGTGCGCGAGATCTACAGCACCTCGTTCCTGATCCCGCAGGTCGTCGTGAACGACGTCAAGACGCTGCTCCTCGAGGAGGGCGTCAAGCTCGACTGAAGGCCGCACGGCGATGGGGACGTTGCGCCGCTTGCTCGCCGCTGCCGCACTCGGGTTCGCGAGTGTGCCCGTGCTCGCCGGACCGCCCGAACCGCTCGGGCTCCCGGCAGCACCCGCTGGGGCGCAACCCTCGCCCGAGCAGGTGGACCTCGGCCGCAAGCTGTTCATGGACCGCCGCCTTTCGCGCAACGGCACCATGTCCTGCGGGATGTGCCATGTGCCGGAGCAGGGGTTCGCGGTGAACGAGCTGGCCACGGCGGTGGGAATCGAAGGTCAGAGCCTGCGGCGCAACACGCCTACGGTCCTCAACGTCGGCTACCAGTCCCTGCTGTTCCACGACGGCCGCGCGACTTCGCTCGAGGAGCAGGTCTGGGGGCCGCTGCTGGCGGCCGACGAGATGGGCAACCTCACGCGCGAGGCGGCGCTCGCCCGAGTGCAGGCGTTGCCGGAGTACCGGCCGCTGTTTGCCGCCGCGTTCCCGAGTGCGGGCGTCAGCGCCGCCGGCATCGCTGCGGCTCTGGCCGCCTACGAGCGCACTCTGCAGTCGGGCAACTCGCGCTTCGATCGCTTTTACTTCGCCGGCGAGCGCGCCAGACTGTCGGAGGCGGAGCGGCATGGGCTCGAGCTGTTCCGTGGCAAGGGCCGCTGCGTCGCCTGCCACACGATCGGCGGCACAGGCGCGCTGTTCACCGATCAGGCCTTCCATAACACCGGCGTGGGCTTTGCGAAGGCACGCGCTGCAATGCGATCCCTGCGGGTGCCGCTTGCGCCGGGTGTCGAGACGCAGCTCGACCCCGCCAGCATGCCCGGCGTGTTCTCGCCCGAGCCGCCCGACCTCGGGCGTTTCGAGGTCACGCGCGAGGAGCGCGACCGCTACGCCTACAAGACACCCAGCCTGCGCAACGTCGCGCTCACCGCGCCATACATGCACGACGGTTCGCTCGCGACGCTGGAGCAGGTGATCGACTTCTACGACCGCGGCGGCATCGACAACCCCGGCCGGGATCCTCTGCTGCTGCCGCTCGGGCTGACGGTCGAGGAGAAACAGGCGCTGGTGGCGTTCCTGCGCGCGCTCACCGGCGACAATGTGGACCAGCTTGCGGCCCAGGCGCGTGCCGCGGCATCCACGGTGAATTTCCGCTGACCGCGCCGTGCGCGCCCGGCCGCGGCCGGGCTCAGCGCTGCGGCTGATCCAGCACGCCCACCTGGAAGTCGAGCGCGCTGCGCGCGCTCAGATACTGGTAGGTAGCGCGGCTGAAGGCGATCTCTGCATCGATCGCGCTCAGCTGCGCCTGATTCAACTCGACGATCGAAGTTATCCCGAGGTTGTAGCGGGATTCGGCCAGCTTCAAGGCCTGTTGCGCCGCTTCGAGCAGGTGCTCGGTGATGCCGATGTTCTCGAAGGCCGCCCTGGCGTTGAGCCAGGCGACGCGCACCGCGTTCACCACGTTGTTTTCCGCCTCGCTCAGGTTCTCGGCCGCGGTCAGGGCACGCAGGGTCGCTTCGCGCTGGAGGGCGGTGATCTTGCCGCCGTCGAACACGGCGATGTTCAGGTTGACGCCGATCGCGCCGTAAGGGCTCGCGAAGCGATCGTCGCCGATCGGGACCACGCCCGCGGCGCCAATCGCGCTGATCGTCGGATAGCGCAGCGCACCCTGCGCCTTGGCGAAGCGATCGGCTGCATCGCGGTCGGCCCTGAGGCTGGCGAGCTCTGGCCGCAGAACAGTGGCTTGTTGCAGCAACGGGTCGAGCTCCCCCAGCCCGGCGGCGGCGGCCTGGTCGGCCAGCACGAAGCGCCGCGCCTCGCGGTAGCCCAGCGCGGTGGACAGCCGGGAGAAAGCTGCGTCCACCGCATTCTGCGCGCGCAGCAGCAGCAACCGCGCCTCGTCCAGGTTGACCTGCGCAAAGCGCACGTCGAGCTCCGACTTCATCTTGTTCCTGGCCAGCGCGGCGATGCGATCCAGTATCACTTGACGCGCATCTACGGTCTTCTGCGCCACGCGCAGCACGGCCTGTGCCTCGAGCACCTCGTAGTACGCATAGTCCACGTCCAGCAGGACCTGCGCGCGGGTTGCGTTGACCTGCTGCTGCTGCGACGCTTCGCCGAGCCTGGCGCTCTCGATCAGGTGGGAGGTGCGGCCGAAGTCGGTGATGAGCTGGCTCACCACCAGGCCCGCTGCATCGCGCCGCACGACGGTGGGGTTGTTGAGCCCCCCGGCCGCGATGCGCGTGTCGAGCGTGGTCTCCCTGCCGTCGACCACCTGCGTCTCCCGCGTGGCGGTGGCGGCAGTCGCGCTCGCGATCACCTGCGGATAGCGGGCGGACTGCACCTGCGCAGTTAGCTGCTGGGCAGTCTGTGCGCTGAACTGCCGCGCGCGCAGCAACGGGCGGTTGGCGAGCGCGACTTGACGCGCCTCCTGGAGCGTCAAAGCCGGCGTTGCTTGCTGGGCCTGCGCCATCGCTGCGCAGCCGACGAGCCAGGTGAAACATAGCCAACGGGTCGCGGTCATGTCGGCTGCGCGGTAGCGGGTTCGCCCGCCGCCCCCAGCCTGCGCTCGCGCCAGCGATGGGCGAGCAGGTAGGCCGCGGGCACGATGAAGATCGTAGTGATCACGGAGACCGTCAATCCGCCGATGATGGCGCGAGCCAGCGGCGCATAGGCTTCGCTGCCGGTGCCCAGCTTGGCCGCCATCGGCAGCAGGCCGATGATGGTGGCAAGCGAGGTCATCAGCACCGGCCGCAGACGCACCCGGCAGCCGAGCGCCACCGCGCGCTCGAGCGGAACGCCGTCGCGGCGCAGCTGGCGCGTGAACTCGACGATCAGGATGCTGTTCGACACCACGATGCCGACCATCATGACCACGCCCATCAGCGACATCACGTTGAGCGTGGTTCCGGTCATCAGCAGCGTAACGATCACACCGGTCAGGCCGGTGGGGATGGCGAGCAGAATCAGCAGCGGATCGAGGAAGGAAGCGAACTGCGCCACCAGCACGAGGTAGACAAGGATCACCGACAGGATCAGCCCCAGCCCGAAGCTGGAGAACGATGCGCGCATGCTCTGCACGGTTCCGCGCACCGCAACGCGCACGCCCTCCGGCAGCTGCGTGGACTTGATGATCTGCTCGATGCGCGTGGTCACCTTGCCGATGTCCTCCTGCGCAGGGGCGATGTAGATATCGATGAGCCGCCGCAGCTGGTAGTGGTCCACCTCGGTTGGCGCCTGCACCAGCGCGACGCTGGCCACGGCATCCAGCCGGGTAGGCTCCGGATGGCCGGCCGAGCGCAAGGGAATCGCCTTGAGATCGGGCAGCGCCTTGATCTGATCTTCCGGATACTGCACGGTGAGCAGGTAGTCGTTCCCGGTGCGCGGGTCGATCCAGAAGCTGGGCGCGATCATCGCGTTGGAAGTGAGTGCGGTGATCACGTTGCTCACCACTTCCTTCTGCGTCATGCCGAGCTTGGCGGTCTTGACCCGGTCGATCTCGAGCCGCAGCGATGGGGCATCCACGTCCTGCGGGATGAATGCGTCGCGCACGTCGGGCAGCTGGCGTGCCTGGGCGGCGATCTTGGAGGCGGTGGCGTGCGCCGCTTCCATGTCCGAGCCGGTCACCTGGATGTCGATCGGCGTGGGCAGCCCGAGGTTGAGCACGGCGTCGACCAGACCGCCCGACTGGAAGAAGGTGGTGAGCTGGGGCAGTTCCCGGGACAGCCGGTCGCGCACCCGGTCCATGTACTCATAGCTGCCGACCTCGTGCGCCTCTTTCAAGCTGACCTGGACGAAGGCGGTATGCGCGGCCGAGTTGCTGGTGTACATGGCCGAGAAATCCGGCGTCGACCCCAGGTTGGACACGATCAGGTTCAGGTCTTCGGGCTTGACCACCTCCCGGACGATCTTCTCGACCGCCGCGACCTGCTGTTCGGTGACGTCGATATTGCTGCCGGTGGGCGCCTTCAAGTTGATGACGAACTGACCCGGATCGGTGCGCGGAAAGTAAGCCAGTCCCAGCCCGGGGAGCAGCGCCAGACTCAGCACGAACACGCCGAGCAGCCCGCCCACCGTGGCCACCGGGCGCATCAGCGCCAGCGCGACAGTCCGATCGTAGCGCTGCAGCATCGCTTCGAATTTCGCGCTGAACCATGCGTTGAAGCGCTCCATGAGGCTGGCGTGACCGTGAGGGGCCGCGGCGCCTCGTGCCGGAGCTTCGCCATGCCCGTGGCCGACCGGTCCTTTGATCAGCTTGGCGCAGAACAGCGGCACCACGGTCATCGCCACGAGGTAGGACGCAAACAGCGAGAGCACCACGGACAGCGCCAGCGCGCTGAACAGGAAGCGGCTCACGCCGTAAAGGAACACCACCGGGAAGAACACGATGGCGGTGGTCAGCGTGGCCGCCAGCACCGGCAGCGCCACCTCCTGCCCGCCGCGTTCTGCCGCCACCACCGGAGGCTCGCCCATCTCGAGGTGGCGGAAGATGTTCTCCAGCACCACGACCGAGTTGTCGATCAGCCGGGAAAACGCCAGAGCCAGGCCGCCGAGCACCATCGCATTGATCGAGTTGTCGCCGAAGGACAGGGCGATGAACGTGGCCAGCGCGGACAAGGGGATGGACAGAAATACGGCCAGCGTGGCGCGGAGGCTGCCGAGAAAAACGAGAATCATGATCCCGGTGAGCACCAAGCCGATCGCGCCTTCGTGCAGCAGGTTCTCGATGGCGGTCTTGACGAACACCGACTGGTCGAAGATCACCGAGGTGATCAGCGACTTGGGCACGTCCAGCAGCCGGCCCACCGCCCGCTTGATCCCGTCCACCACTGCGATCGTGTTGACGTCGCCCCCCTGCTTGAGGATCGGCAGATAGACCGAGCGCTGCCCGTCCACCCGCACGACGTTGGTCTGGATCTGCGCGGCGTCTTGCGCCTTGCCCACGTCGGCAACCATCACCGAGGCCGCGCCCACGGTCTTGAGCGGGAGCTCGTTGATCTCGTGGATCGTGTCGAGCTGGCTGTTGGTATAGATGTTGTAATCGAACGGCCCGACGATCACGTGCCCGGCGGGCAGGATGAGGTTGGAATCGTTCACCGAGCGCACCACGTCCATCACGCTCAGCTCATGCGCCTCGAGCTTGAGCGGGTCGACGTACACCATGATCTGACGGTAGCGGCCTCCGAAGGGCTGGGGCACCGACGCGCCGGGGACGTTGGCGATCTGGTTGCGCACGGTGAACTGCCCCAGGTCGCGCAGCTTGGTTTCGTCCAGGCCCTCGCCCTTGAGCGTGACCAGGCACACCGGCAGGCTGGAGGCGTCGAACTTGAGCACCACCGGCGGCAGGGTGCCCGGCGGTAGGCGGCGCAGCTGGGCCATCGCCAGATTGGTGATCTGCGTTACCGCCGAGTCGGCGTTCGTGCCGGGCTGGAAGTAGACCTTGATCAGGCTCACGCCGGGCAGGGAGCGCGACTCGATGTGATCGATGCCGGCGCCCAGCGTGAAGAAGCGCTCGAAGCGGCCGGTGATGTCGGTTTCGATCTGCTCCGGCGGCATGCCCGAGAAGAAGGTGGCCACCACCACCACCGGGATGTTGATGCTGGGGAACAGGTCGACCGGCATGCGCACCAGGCTGGTGAGGCCGACCACGGCCGTCATCAGGCACGCGACGATGATGAAGAAGGGATAGCGGATCGAGAAGCGCGACATCTGGCTACTCGGGCAGCGGGCGCTGCGACTGCACCTGCTGCAGCAGTGCTGCGAGGCCTTCCACGGTGAAGCCGGGGGAGCGGCAGAAGTCGATGATCCTGCGCTCCTGCGCCTTCTGCTCGCGCACGATGTCGGGCAGCGCGGCGGCCACGCTCGCCGGAACGCACAACACGCCGTGCCGGTCGCCGTGCAGCAGATCGCCGTTGCGCACCGTCATGCCGCCGATCTGCACCGGGCAGCCCGCTTCTATCACATGGACATAGGCATGGGACACGGAGACGAACGTGGCGAAGGCCTGGAAGCCCAGCGTGCGCAGCGCCGGCAGGTCGCGCACCGCGCCGTTGGTCACGAGCCCGGCGCAGCCCATCGCCTGGCAGATATTGGCGTGGACCTCACCGAGGAAGGAGCCCGTGTGCGGGTCGCTGGTGACGTCCTGTACGACCAGTATGCGTGGTGCGGGCAGGGCCAGCAACTGCGGGGCCCAGTCGACATGGTCGACGTGACGCACGCCCGCCACCTTGGGATGCGTGGTGCTCACCCGCAGCGTGAAGGCGTAGCCCAGCAGCGGGGGCAGATCGGGGAACAGGCAGCGCACGGTGGCATCGGCGTAGCCCTCGTCGCGCAGTCTCACGCCGGTGGCTTCGATGGCATTGGCCAGGCTGCAGGTGTCGAGCGCCTGGAGGGCCTGGAAGGCCGCGGGCGCAACGGGGTCCACGCCCGGCATCGGTTGAGAAGCGCTGTCCGTCATCGTGTGGCCTTTTCCGCGAGCAGTTTGGGCTCGACCAGCTGGCCCGGCTGGTAGCCCCGCCCGCCGACCACTACCAGCTCGTTTTCGCCCGCGCCGGACTTCACCTCGATGTGCTCCGGCGTCTCCAGGCCCAGCGTGAGGCTGCGCTCTTCCAGCCGATTGTCCTTGCCGAGCACGTACACCAGCGCGGCTTGGCCCTTGCGGTTGGGCACCGCTTCCACCGGAACCGACAGCACGCCCTGTCGGCTCTCCTGCACCAGCGTCGCGGAGGCGTACATGCCTGGGGCAAGCTTGAGCTGCTTGTTCGGCACATCGACCTCCACATGCATCGTGCGCGTGTCCATCGCCACCTCACCGCTGATACGCGCCACCTGCCCGGCGATCCGCTCTTGGGTCGCGTTCACCAGCACCTCGACGCTGGCGCCGTCTCGAAGCCTCGGCACCGCCGATTCGGGAACCGGCAGCACCAGCCGCAGCGGGTCGAGCTGCGAGAGGCGCACCAGGCCTTGACCGTTCGACGAGGTCCCTGCGCCGACCAGCGACCCGGTATCGGCGAAGCGCTTGGTGATCACGCCCGTGAACGGTGCGGTGATCTTGGAGTAGCCGAGCAGAGTGATGTATCTCGCGCGGGTCGCAACGGCCTCCCGAACTGCCGATTGCGCGGCATCCCATCCTGCCTTGGCCGCGTCGTCCTTGGCGCGGGATTGGTCGATCTCCTGCTGCGCCACCAAGTTGGGCTGTTCCTTGATGACCTCCGCGAGCCGCTGGTACGTCAGGTGGGCATCGTCATAGTTTGCCTTGGCGCGCGCGACCTCCTGATTGGCGCGCTCCACCGCGGCGTACGCGCGCCGCAGCTCGTCCTCGAGCTCCGGGATCTCGAGCACGGCCAGCACGTCTCCGGCTTTGACCTTATCTCCGACGTCTACCCGCATCTGCTTCACGTAGCCTGCCACCTTGGCGTAGACGTTCACCTCCTGGAACGGCCTGAACTCGGCCGCCACGGTGAGGGTTTCGTCGAGATTCATGCGCTTGACCGGCGCGACCGCCACCGACGGCCGGGCCTTTTCTTCCTTGGCTGCCGTCGCCTGGCTCGCGCTTCGCTGCCGCAGCCACATGGCCCCCGCCGCGACCACGGCGATCACGAGCAGGGTCACCAGGACCAGTTCCAGTCTGCGCCGTGTGGTCGTCGTCACTGAATGCCTTTTCCGCTCCTAGGGACTGCGAACGCCATTAGCATGCAGCGTGCCGTCCTGTCCGAGGCAAGAAACCCTGTCGGCAGAAGAGGTTGGCGAGAAGCGGGATGTCCAGGGCGGTTGATTTGCACCACGCGCGGTTGCCGGTCTGGTGGTTTTGAACCGGAACGGCGCTCACGCGGGCGCCCCTGCGTTGCCGTCTCGTCGGGCGTTTGCACCACACGATCAGTAGCTTCCATTCGGAGATTGCCGGCGGCACGCGGTGCGGCATGGACTCTGCCTAGGTCAGTTGCCTGCTGCCGAGAGCCGGTCTTGCTGTCCATGCCATCCGCGTTGTCGAGAACCGCATGATGCCTTCGCTGCCGTCCGAGCGCACGCCGGCACCTGCCGCGGGAGCCGGGTCCGGCGCGGAAGCTGTGGCCCGCAGCGGTGGGGGACGGCATAGCCAGGATAGCGCGGGCGCCGCGCCGGCCTGTCCAGCTGCGCCAGCAGGCGCAGAGGACCAGGCGCCGGGCATGGCCGTTTCGACTTGCCCTAGAATGCCGGATCAACGCCCCCTTGCCGCCTCGATGAAGTCGCTCCTGCTACGCCCGGCCCAGGCGGTAGCCGTGGTGTTTGCGCTCATGCTCAGCGTCGCCCTGGTCGGGCTGGCCCTGGCGGCGTGGCTCGACGTGCAGCGCATTGACGCGGTTCGCGCGCGGGTGAATCGGACGCAGTTGCTCCAGGAATGCCAGCGGCTTCTCGCGGAACAGCAAGTCCGTATTGCGAGCGGCAGTCCCGCGGTGGACATCCGACGCCTCGATAAGGTGCGCGCGCTGCTCGGTCAATTGTCGGTTCGTGGGGGGCCGATCGGGTCCGTCACACGCGAGCGTCTGGGGCAGCTGGAAGGGTTGCTGGACCAGGCGCCGGCTGCGCCACGCGAGGCGCTGGCGGGCGGGGTGGAATTGCTGGACAGGATGCTGCAGCGGGAGACGCTGATCCAGTCGGAGCTGGTGGACTCCGTCTCGCGCGACACGGTGGTGGAATGGAGGCTGGCGCTGGCCGCGCTGGTGGTGTTTCCTTGCCTGATCGCGCTCGCGCTCTGGGCGCTGCGGCAGCGGGTGTTCCGGCCGATCGCGGACCTGCGGGTGTTCCTCTCGCGTTTGGCGGAGGGCGATTTCGCGCCTGCGTCGCTGGAACGGGTCGATCCGCTGGTGCGCCCATTGTTCGAAAACTACAATCGCATGCTGACCCGTCTGGAGCAGCTCGAGCGCAGCAACCTCGAACGCACTCTGTCGCTCGAGCAGGAGGTGCGCGCGGCGACCCAGGCTTTGCTGCGGCAACAGCAGAGCCTGGCGCGAGCCGAGCGCCTGGCCGCGGCCGGCGAGGTGTCCGCAGCGCTGGCGCACGAGCTGCGCAATCCCCTGGCCGGCATGCACGTGACGCTCGCGAATCTGCGCAAAGACGTGGCCGATGAGGAAACCGGCACGCGGCTGGACCTGGTGATCTCCGAGCTGCAGCGCGTCACGCGCCTGCTCAACGGGCTCCTGCAGCAGTCGAGTCACCTGCCCGAGGCGCCGCGCGATGTCGATCTCGCGCGGCTGCTGCGCGAGCTGTGCGCATTGCTGCGCTATCAGATATCCAGCGACATCGAACTCGTCACGCGCGTCGAGGAAGGTGTGCACTGCCGGCTGCCCGAGGATGGCGTGCGCCAGGCGATCCTCAATCTGGTGCTCAACTCGGTGGCGGCGCTCGGCGAGCGGGCCGGCACCATCGTGATCGAGGCGCAGCGGCGAGACGGCTCGCTTCAGCTGCAAGTCAGCGACGACGGGCCGGGCTTCCCCGCGGAGCTGCTCTCGTCCGCAGTGCGTCCCTTTCGCACCTTCCGCGAGTCGGGTACCGGGCTGGGCCTGGCCATTGTCAACCGTTTCGCGCGCGACCACGGTGGCGAGCTGAAGATCTCCAATCGCACGCCGCGCGGCGCCTGTGCGAGCATCACGCTTCCCTGCCATGAACGAGACGCTGCTGCTGATAGAAGATGAGCCGTTGCTGAGTGCGGAGCTGCAACGCCACTTCCAGCGCGCCGGCTGGCAAGTGGCGGTGGCAGGCGATCTTGCGCAGGCCAGGCGCGCGCTGCTGGAACAGGACCTGCAGCCGCTGGTGGTCGTCTCGGACATGAGCCTGCCGGACGGCAATGCGCTCGACATGCTGGAGGCGATGCGCGGTCGCTCGGTGGGCGGCGAATGGCTCATCCTCACCGGCTACGGCGGGGTGGCCGATTCGGTGCGCGCGCTGCGGCTGGGCGCCTTCGACTTCCTCGAGAAACCCTGTGACCTCGAGCGGCTGGACCTCGTCGTGGCCGGCGCGGCGCGCAGCGCGCGCGCCCAGCGACAGCTGCAGGAGCGCGCCGCGGCGGAGAACCGGCGCTACACCCCCGAAGCCTTCGCCGGCAGCAGCGGGGCGGCGCGCCACGTGCGCGAGATGCTGCTCAAGCTTGCGCGCGCGCCGTTCAGCGCGTTGCTGATCACCGGCGAAACCGGAACCGGAAAGGGCCTGGCGGCGCGCATCCTGCACCACAACGGCGCCAGGCGCGGCGGCCCGCTGGTGGAGATCAACTGTGCCGCGCTCCCGCATCAGCTGCTGGAATCCGAGCTGTTCGGATACGAGCCGGGCGCGTTCACCGACGCGAAGGGGCGTCGCCGCGGCTTGCTGGAGCAGGCCAACGGCGGGACGATTTTCCTGGACGAGATCGGCGAGCTGCCGCTCGACCTGCAGGCCAAGCTGCTGTCGGCGATCGAGGACCGCAAGGTGCGTCGGCTCGGGGGCGCGCAGCCGGTGGACATCGACGTCCAGGTGCTCGCGGCGAGTAACCGGAATCTGTCACAGCGCGCGCAGGAGGGTGCGTTCCGCCGCGATCTGTATCACCGCATCACGGTGTTCACGCTCGAGCTGCCGGCGCTGCGCTCGCGCAAGGAAGATCTGCGCGATCTGGTTCCGCTGTTCGTCGCCGAGTACAACCTCAAGGCGGGAAGGTCCGTGCGCGTGGTTCCGGAAGCGGTGTGGTCCGCGCTGTTCGCGCATGACTGGCCCGGCAACGTGCGGGAGTTGCGCAACACGATCGAGCGTTGCGTGCTGCTGTCGGATTCGGGCACGCTGGCCGGACAGTGGCTACAGCTCGAGTCCGCGCCGGGAGCGGAGGTCGGTGCGACGCCGGTGCCGCCCGCAGACGCCCTAGTGCTTCCAATGGACGGCACGGTGAGCCTCGACGAGATGGAGCGGCGCATTGTCAGCGCCGCGCTCGAGCGTGCCGACTACAACGTGACTGCGGCTGCCCGGTTGCTCGGCACGTCGCGCGAGACGCTGCGCTATCGGGTCGGCAAGTACGGCTTGAAGTCGCGCGACTGACACGGGGCTTGCGCAGCTTCGCGTCTGCGCACGAGCGCAGTGCGCCGCAGGTCGGCGGCGCACTGCCAGCTTAACTGGGACCGCCCGCCGGACGGTCGCTCCGGGCGCAGGGCTTATTCGCGCCCTGGCACGTCCTCGGGCCGCGCCATGGAAGCCACGGGGCCGCCGTGCGCCGGACTGATCTGCCGATTGTGCGGGCCGGGTCGCAGTGACCCGCCATGGCTGAGCACGGTCTGCGGGTCGAGCTGCACCGACTGCGGCACGGCCCAGCCGGTGTCCGAGGTCCTGACCGGATACTGCTCTGCAGTGGCCGGGGATGTTGCCGCGTTAGCTGTTGTATCCGCTTGCGACGCCGCGAGGGCTTGTAACGAAGCTGCCGCGAATGCGGTTGCGATCAACGATACATATGCGCGTTTCATGGATACCTCCTTCTAGGGACTGCCGTAATTTGACAGCCCCTACGATCGACTGGTTCGAGTGCGTGACAAGAAGAGTTGCACTGCGTGGGCGCGACGCTGTCAAACGACGGCGGGACCGCCTCGTCGCCGGTCGGCGGCGAGGTTGCAAGTTCCGGAGTGTTGTTGCGTACAGGAGGGACTATGTGGAAACTTGCCGCTCTCACCTGCGTGCTTGCCTTGGCAGCTTGCGCCAGCGCGCCGCCATCCTCGTCGACTTCCCCTGCCGCACAATGGGCGAGCTATCGAGCACAAGTGCTGGCGGAGCGAGATGACGGTAGGCTGACTGCGATGCAAGCCGAACAGAGCATGCGCAGCAAGTTCGAGGAACTGTTCGGGACCGACCCGACGATGGACGGCGCGCTCGCCTACGAGCGCGATCTGTACCTCGCGGCGGATGCCGGCAAGCTGCCGCGGGTCGAGGCCGAAGCCCTGAGCGATGCGCGCATCGACGAACTCATGCAGCGGCGAGCAGCGCAGCAGGCGCTGCACGATTCGCTGGAGAGCCGGTTCCCGCGTGATCCGGAAGACTAGGGGCGCGGCCGTGCGACTTCGACACGCGTCCGGGGACCTTGCCTGCTGTCCCGCACCGGAGGCGCATGGCCGCCTGCGAGCAGCGCTCCGAAGCTGATCTGACCGGCGGGGCGCCACCCGCTGGTCTCTCCACCGCCGAGGCCGCCGCCCGGCTGCGACGCTTTGGCCCCAACGCACCGCCAGAGCCACGCGCCGATCTGCTCGGCAGCCTGCTGCAACGTTTCTGGGCGCCGGTGCCGTGGATGCTCGAGGCGACCATCCTGCTCGAGTTGCTCCTCGGCAAGTACCGGGACGCGCTGGTGATCGGCGCGTTGCTGGTGTTCAACGCCATCATGGGCGAGGCGCAGGAAGGCCGCGCGCAGCGCGCGCTTTCGGCCCTGCGCAGCCAGCTGTCGGTGCGAGCGCGCGTGCTGCGCGACGGCTGCTGGCAGCTCGTGGGGGCTCGCGATCTCGTGCCCGGCGACCTGGTGCACTTGCGCGTCGGAGACATCGTGCCAGCCGACGTGCGATTGAGCGCAGGCGCCGTCGCGCTCGATCAGTCGGCGCTCACCGGCGAATCGGTGCCGGTGGAGGGCGGCGCTGGCGCCATGGCCTACGCCGGCACCGTGCTGCGCCGTGGAGAGGCCACCGGCGAGATCGTCGCGACCGGCGCGTCGACGCGGTTCGGGCGGACCGCGGACTTAGTCGCGCATGCGCAGGCGCCGGGGCACCTGCACGTGCTCATCTTCACTATCGTGAAGTATCTGGTGCTGGTCGACGTGCTGCTGGTCGCGGCGGTGCTCGCTTATGCGCTCTTGACTAACCGTCCCTTGGCCGAGGTTGCACCCTTCGCGCTGATCCTGCTCGTCGCAGCGGTGCCGGTTGCGCTGCCCGCCACTTTCACGGTGGCGACCGCTCTGGGCGCGCTCGAGCTGGCGCGCAACGGGGTGCTCGTCACCCGCTTGTCGGCCATCGAAGACGCGGCAGCGATGGACGTGTTGTGCACCGACAAGACCGGGACGATCACGCGCAACCGGCTCTCGGTGGCCGCGTTGCGTGCGTATGCGCCTGGGGACGAGAGCACGTTGCTGGGGCTGGCCGCTGCGGCCTGTGACGAGTCCACGCAGGACCCGCTCGATCTCGCCATCCTGGCGGCGGCCCGCGGACGCGGCGTTGCCTCGATCGGCGAGCGGGTCGCGTTCGTTCCCTTCGACCCGGCGACCAAGCGCGCCGAGGCCGTGGTGCAACGGGACGGGGAGCAGGTGCGCATCCAGAAGGGCGCGCCACAGATCATCCGACAGGACAGTGTCGCCGTGCCGCCTGAGCTGGAGCGCGACGAGGACACGATGGCGGCGCAAGGGTGTCGCATCCTCGCGGTGGCCGCCGGGCGCGACGGCGAGCTGCGGGTGGTCGGGCTGATCGGCCTGCTCGACCCTCCGCGGGATGACTCGGCCGGGCTGATCGCTGCTCTGCGCGACCTGGGCGTGCGCGTGCTGATGGTGACCGGCGATGCCATTCCGACCGCGGGCGCTGTCGCAAGAGCGGTGGGCCTGGGCGAGCGCAGCGCGCCGGCCGGTGCACTGGGCGGGGCCGACGTGCCGCTCGACTACGATGTGTTCGCCGAGGTCTTGCCGGAGGACAAGTACCGGCTGGTGCGCGCGCTGCAGAGCAGCGGGCACACGGTGGGCATGACCGGAGACGGCGTCAACGACGCGCCAGCGCTCAAGCAGGCCGAAGTGGGCATCGCGGTAGAAAACGCCGTGGACGTGGCCAAGGCAGCCGCCGGGCTGGTGCTCACCCGCTCAGGGTTGTCCGATGCGCTGGCGGCGGTGCAGACCAGCCGCCGCATCTACCAGCGCATGCTGACCTATACCCTGAACAAGATCATCAAGACGCTCGAGATCTCGCTGCTGCTCGGCCTGGGCTTGATCCTCACCGGCACCTTCCTCACCACCCCGAGCCTGATCGTGCTGCTGCTGTTCACCAACGACTTTGTTACCATGTCCATCGCCACCGACCGCGTGTCGTTTTCCCGCGCGCCGGACCGATGGCGGATCGGCTCGCTGGCGCTGGCTGCGCTGCCGCTCGCGGCGCTGATCCTGGTCATGTCCTTCGGGTTCTTCCTCGCCGGGCGCGCCTGGCTCGACCTGTCGGTTGTGCAGTTGCAGACGCTGATGTTTCTGGTGCTGGTGTTCGGCGGACAAGGCACGGTGTACCTGGTGCGCGAGCGCGGTCATCTCTGGGCTTCGCGGCCGAGCCGGTGGATGCTGCTCGGCTCGATCGCGGATATCGCCGTCGTGAGCGTGCTCGCTACCAGCGGGATCCTGATGTCCCCGCTGCCCGGGTGGCTGGTGCTGGCGACGCTGTGCATTGTGGCGATCTACCTGCTGATGATGGATTTCCTCAAGGTCGCGCTGCTGCGCGGCCCGCTCGGGGATGTCCGCACCGGCAAGCTGGCGCCGCCAAGCGGTGCGGCCGGACCTGCGTGAGCACGATGCGATCCCAGGGGCACCTTGCATGAGCGAAACCGAGCACCAGCCCGAGCATCCAGCCGACACGGCGATCCCCGAACCTGCTCATCCGCATCTGCGGCGCGAGCCGTTGCCGTGGCACCGGCCCAAGCCCGCAGAGGAAGATCCGGACGCGCCGCGCCGGCTGCAGGCCATCCTCGACAGCCCGAGCTACCGGCAGGCCGATCGCGACGTGGCCTTTCTCAATCAGGACGAGACGCGCGGGGTGCGGCTGCAGATCGACTACTACAAGCCGGAGCTGCTGCTGCGCCAGCACGAAGTTCAGCACACCGTGGTGGTGTTCGGCAGCACGCGCATCCACGAGCCGGCGGCCGCGCGGCGACGGGTCGAGGAGCTGAGCGCAGCGCTGGCCGCCGATCCGGCCGACGCCGCGTTGCAGCGGCGCTTGGCGGTGGCCGAGCGGGTGCTTGCCAAGAGCCACTACTACGACGTCGCGCGCGAGTTCGGGCGACTGGTGGGTGACGCCGGTGCGGCCGGCTCCAGGGTCATGCTCATGACCGGCGGGGGCCCGGGGATGATGGAGGCCGCCAACCGCGGCGCTTTCGATGTCGGCGCCAAGTCCATCGGGCTGAACATCACGCTGCCGCACGAGCAGTACCCCAACCCGTACATCACGCCGGACCTGTGTTTTCGTTTCCACTACTTCGCGCTGCGCAAGCTGCACTTCGTCATGCGCGCCTGCGCCCTGGTCGCATTCCCGGGCGGCTACGGCACGTTCGACGAGCTGTTCGAGACCCTCGCGCTGATCCAGACTCGCAGCATCCAGCCGGTCCCGGTAGTGCTGGTCGGCGAGCGATTCTGGCGGCAAGCGTTCGACGTCGACTTCCTGGTCGACGAAGGCGTGATCGACGTGGAGGACCGTGAGCTGTTCTGGTACGCGGAGAGCGCCGAGGCGATCTGGCGCGGCATCCTGCAGTGGCACGAGGCCGCCGGCCGGCCGCTGCTCGCGGCGGGCGCCAGATGAGGCTCTCGTTCCACGGCGCGGACCTGGGGGTGACCGGCTCGTGCCATCTGGTCGAGTGTGCCGGTAAGCGCATGCTGATCGACTGCGGGCTGTTCCAGGGCGGGCGCGAGCTAGACGAGGAAAACGCCGAGCCGTTCGGTTTCGATCCCGCGGCCATCGACCTGGTGCTGCTGACGCACGCGCACCTGGACCACTGCGGGCGCCTGCCGCTGCTTTCCAGGCGCGGCTTCCGCGGTGAGATCGTCACCACTGCGGCCACGCGCGAGCTGGCGCGAGTGGTGCTGCTGGACGCGGCGCACCTGCAGGAGGAGGAGGCCACGCATCATCAGCGCAAGGCGCAGCGGCGCGGCCGGCGCGCGAGCGCCGAGCCGCTGTACGCGACCTTGGATGCGTTCCACACGATGGAGCAGTTTGGGCGCACGGCGATGTACGGTGAGCCGCTCGAGCTCGCGCCGGGCTTGCGGGCGACGTTTCTGGACGCTGGCCATATCCTGGGCTCGGCGAGCATCTATCTCCAATGCGAGCAGGGGAACGCCAAACGCACGCTCGCCTTTTCCGGTGATCTAGGCAACAGCGGACGGCCGCTGCTGCGCGACCCGGTCGCCCCGCCGCAATGCGACGCGCTGGTGATGGAGACGACGTACGGCGACCGCTTGCACAAGCCGCTGCGGCCGTCGGTGGAGGAGCTGTTCCAGGTGATCGAAGACACCGTGCGACGCGGCGGCAACGTCATCATTCCGACCTTCGCCCTGGAGCGTGCGCAGGAGTTGCTGTATTACCTGCGCGAGGGAGTGGAGCAGGGCCGGCTACCACGCCGTCTTCCGGTCTATCTGGACTCGCCGATGGCCGTATCCGCAACGCGCATCTTCGAACGCCATCCGGAGAGCTATGGCCCGCAGGCGGCCGCGCTGTTTCGAGCGGGACGCGATCCCTTCCATCTGCCGGGGCTGCAGTTCGTGCGCGAGACGGCCGAGTCCGTAGTGCTGAACCGGATCACGTCGGGAGCGGTGATCATGGCCGGCTCGGGCATGTGCACCGGCGGGCGCATCCGCCACCACCTGCGCCACAACCTGCCGCGCGCCGAATGCGGCGTGGTGTTCGTCGGTTTCGCGGCCGTCGGCACGCTGGCGCGGCGCATCATCGACGGCGCACCGGTAGTCAAGATCTACGGCGAGGAGGTGCGCGTGCGCGCGCAGGTGCACACGATCAACGGCTTCTCGGCGCACGCCGATCGCGACGAGCTGCTTGCCTGGCAGCGCCGCGTTGCGGCGCCGCTGACCGTGCTGGTGCACGGCGAGCAGGCGGTGATGCGCCAGTTCGCCCAGCGTCTGGAGAACACCCAAGTGCGCATGCCCGCCCTGGGCGACGCGATCGAGCTGTGAACCCCGGTGCGGCCCGCCTGGCGCAGGCCTATCTGACTTTCACGCGGATCAGCTCCTCGCCGTCCGGGTCCACCACGTGCACCGCGCAGGCGATGCACGGATCGAAGCTGTGGATCGTGCGCAGGATCTCGATCGGCTGCTTCGGGTCGTGCAGGCGGGTGCCCTTCAGCGCGGCCTCGTAAGCGCCGTCCTGACCCTGCGCGTCGCGCGGACCGGCGTTCCAGGTGGAGGGCACGACGGCCTGGTAGTTATCGATCTTGCCGTCGCGGATGACGATCCAGTGGCCCAGCGCGCCGCGCGGAGCCTCCGTGTACCCGGCACCCTGGGCCGATCTCGGCCAACTCGATGGGTCCCACAGCTGTTCGTTGAAGGTGCGCACGTCGCCGCTCTTGATGTTGGCGATGAGCTGGTCGTACCAGCCTTGCATCGCGTCCACGATGATCTTGGTTTCCAGCGTGCGGGCGGCGGTGCGGCCCAGTGTCGAGTACAGGGCGCGCACCGGCAGGTCCAGGGTCTTGAGCGTCATGTTCACCAGCTCGCGGGTTTGCGCATGCCCGCTCGCGTACAGCATCAGCACCCGCGCCAGCGGCCCGACTTCCATCGCATGGCCCTTCCAGCGCGGCGACTTGAGCCAGGAGTACGACGCATTGGTGTCCAGGTTCTTATACGGCGGCCGCGGGCCGGTGTAGTGCAGCGTGGTCTCACCCTTGTAGGGGTGCAGAGCCTGGTCCTTGCCCACCGAGTAGTCGTACCAGGAGTGGGACACGTACTCCTGGATCTCCGTGTCGGCATGCAGGTCGAGCGGATGGATGCTCGTGAGATCGCGCTCCAGGATCACCCCGCGCGGGATCATGAGGCTGTCGGTGTCCGACATGCTCTTCGCGGGGAAGTCGCCGTAGGTCATGAAGTTGCCCAGGCCTTCGCCCAGCGCCGCCCAGTCCTTGTAGAAGCCGGCGATGGCGAGCGTGTCGGGGACGTAGACCTGATCGACGAACTGATGCATCGCGTCGATGACGTTGCGCACCTCCTGCAGGCCCACGACGTTGAGCGCCGTGCCCGATGCGCCGCCGCCCTTGGCGGGCGGCTGCACGTGCGTGCTGATCGCGCAGGGCACGCCGCCGACCAGGAAGTTCGGATGCGGGTTCTTGCCGCCGAAGACCGCATGCAGCCGCGCTACCTCGCGCTGCCACGCCAGCGCCTCCAGATAGTGCGCGACCGCCATCAGGTTGGCTTCGGGCGGCAGTGCATAGGCGGGATGGCCCCAGTAGCCGTTGGCGAAGATGCCCAGTTGCCCGCCTTCGACGAAGTGCTTCACGTGCAGTTGCACGTCCGCGAAGTAGCCGGGCGAGGATTTCGCGTAGCCGGAGATGCTCTGCGCCAGCGCGGAGGTCTGCTTCGGGTCGGCCTTGAGAGCGGATACCACGTCGACCCAGTCCAGCGCATGCAGGTGGTAGAAGTGCATGACATGGTCGTGCACGAACTGCGCGGCGATCATCAGGTTGCGGATCAGCTGGGCATTGGGCGGGATCTGGTAGTTCAGCGCGTCCTCCACCGCGCGCACCGACGCGATCCCGTGCACCAGCGTGCACACGCCGCAGATGCGCTGGGCGAACGCCCAGGCGTCGCGCGGGTCGCGGCCGCGCAGGATGATCTCGATCCCGCGCACCATGGTTCCCGCGCTCGAGGCGCGCGTGATGGTTCCCTGTGCGTCGGTCTCCGCCTCGATGCGCAGATGCCCTTCGATGCGGGTGACCGGGTCGACCACCACCGTCTGCGCGCTCATGTCGGCTCGAGGTTGCCGGCGACCAGCTCAAGCAGGCTGTGCATGGTCTTGTCCCAGTGGAAATGCTGCTGCCCGTCGTCGAAGGTCTGGCGGCAGTTGGAGCACGCGGTCACCGGCACCTCGGCCTGCGTGCGCTCGATCTGCTCCATCTTGAGCTGGAACACCTTGTAGCGCAGTGCATCGGCACGGTGGATGGTCACCACGCCGCCCCCGCCGCCGCAGCACCAGTTGGCGTCCGCCCCCGGCGTCATCTCGCGCAGCTCAACGCCCAGCGCCTGGAGCACGGTGCGCGCGGCGGCGGTGGCGCCTCCCCGCCGCGAGACCTGGCAGGGATCGTGATAGGTCGCCGACTTCGCCAGCGGCTTGAGCTTCAGCCTTCCTTGCTCGACCTGCTGCGCCAGGAACTCGGAGATATGCATGACCTGGAACGGCAGCGGCCTGCCATAGACGTTGGCTCCCTGCCAGCGCAGCGCGCCGTAGGCGTGCCCGCATTCCGGGAGTACCAGCGTCCTGGCGCCGCAGGCCACGGCCGCCTCGATCAGCTTCATGCTCATGTCCTTCTGCCACTCGGCGTTGCCCGCCAGCATGCCGAAGTTGGTGGCCTCGTAGCCGTCGCTGCGGAAGGTCCAGGCGAGCCCCAGGTGGTTCATGATCTTGGCGGTCGCGACGATCGACTGCGGGTACTTCATGATCTCGATCGAGGACAACGTGCACAGCACGTCCGCCTCGGGCTTGTCGAGCGCGATGTCGATCTCGTGCTCGTCCGCCAGCCACTCGATGCGCTCCTTGAACACCTTGGGTGTGGCGCCCAGCGGGCTGCCTTGGCGCTGCGCGCGCTCGGCGACCGCCCACAGCTCGTGCGGCACCAGGCCCGCCTCGCACATGCCGTGGCGCGCCAGGGCGACCAGGCTTGAGATGTCGATGCCCGCCGGGCATATCAGCGAGCAGCGCCCGCACATGGTGCAGGAGTCATAGAGCAGCTCCTGCCATTCCTGTAGCTGTCCGACGGTGACCTTGCTTTTCAGGTTGAGCAGGCGGAAGAAGAAGGCGAAGGGGCCGTACTCGCGCTTGTAGGCCTGCTTGAACGGCTCGATCTTCCAGATCGGCGTGTACTCCGGCTTGCCGGTGGCGACGTAGAAGTGGCACGCCTCCGCGCACATCCCGCAATGCACGCACGCTTCCATGTACAGCGCAGCGGTGCGGCCGAAGTCGCGCACGAAGTTTCGCATCGCCCGCTCCACGCGCTGTGCATCGGGCGTGTCGCCCTGGCGGTCGTGGCGAACCTCGGGCTTCTTGACCGAGAAGCGCGGCTGCTCCAGCTCCAGCGGATGGACGGTGTCGACGTCGGTGGCGCTCACAGGGCGGCTCCCTTTCTCTCGAACGCCATGCCGGTGGCGGCGCGCACCGCGAAGATGGTCAATGCATGCATCAGCTTGCCGAAGGGAAACCACACCAGCAGCAGCTCGACCGACAGGAGATGCAACGCCAGCACGGTGGGGTAGGGGCGCCACACGTGGGCGTACGCCATCATCCCGGTGATGAGCGGGGCGACGGTGACCAGCCAACTGAAGTAGTCGTCGAAGTTGGAGATCAGGCGCTTGACCGGGCTGGTCACGCGATGCACCAGCAGTGCGATCAGCGCCGCCACGGTGACCGCGCCGACCACCATGATCACGCCGCCCGACAGATAGGGCCACGAGACCCCGATCAATCCATGCAGGTTGGTGCCGATGAGCCGCTTGAAGACGTCCTCCAGGAACAGCAGATGCGGTAGGAAGAACACCAGCACCACCAGGAAGCCGATGTGGAAGGTATAGCCCAGCGCCTCGGTCGCCAGCGTTCGCTGTAGGAACTCCCGCCGCGGCCAGAAGCGCGACAGCACCATGCGCATGCCCTTCCAGCAGGCCGGCCTGCGCGGCTCGGACAGATCGGGCTTGGTCGCCAACAGCAACACGCCGACCAGCCGCCACAGGATGCCGAAGACGAACACGAACAGGGCGTATTGCATGCCTGGACCGCGCGCGAAATCGAGCAGATCCACGTTCACTCCTCCTTCGCAATGTCGCGCTGACGCTGGCGCGCGAGCGCCGCTGCCGCAACGCCCACGGCGGCGCCGGCCGCGGCCGCCACCGCCAGGGTCTTGGCGCCGCCCCAGCTGCCGACCGGCAGCGCCTGGTAGAAGCTGCCGCGATCCCAGAAATCGGGCTCCGAGCAGCCGAGGCAGCCGTGACCCGACTGGATCGGGTAGCTGGTGGCGCCGTTCCACTTGACCGTCGCACATGCGTTGTGGGTGACCGGACCCTTGCAGCCCAGCTCGTACAGGCACCAGCCGTTGCGCGCGCCCTCGTCGTCGAAGGTCTTGGCGAATTTGCCCTGATCGTAGAACGGCCGGCGGTAGCAGCGGTCGTGGATCGACTCGCCGTAGAACGCCTTCGGCCGTCCGAGCGCATCGAGCTCGGGCAGCGAGCCGAACGTGAGGTAGTGCGCGAGCACGCCGGTGATCACCACCGGGATCGGCGGGCAGCCGGAGATGTTGATCACCGGCTTGTCCTTGACGATGGCCGAAACCGGCACGGCCCCGGTGGGGTTGGGATGCGCCCGGGGCAAGCCGCCGAAGGAGGCGCAGCTGCCCACCGCGATCACCGCCGCCGCGCCTTTGGCCGCCTGCTCGAGCATCTGCACGTTGCTCACCCCGCCGATGCAGGAATAGGCGCCGTCGAGTCCGGTGGCCACGGAGCCGTCGACCAGCAGCAGATACTTGCCGAAGTTCTCCTGCATGGCGTGCTCGCGGGCCGCCTCCGCGGCGTCGCCGGCCGCCGCGAACAGCGTCTCGTGGTAGTCGAGCGAGATCATGTTGAAGATCATGTTCTCGACGCTCGGCGAGTCGGAGCGGGTGAGCGACTCGGTGCAGCCGGTGCACTCCTGGAAGGGAAGCCAGATCACCGAGGGGCGGCGCGCGGCGGACAGAGCCTGGGCGATGGCCGGCGCCGACTGCGGCGGCAGCGCCATCAGCGTCGCCATCGCGGTGCAGAACTTGAGGAACGCGCGCCGGCTCACGCCCTGCTGCTTGAGCGCTTCGCCGACCGTCTGGGCAGCCATCGTCGCCATCGCCTCCTGCTCAGGTGCTGCCGGTCCGTAACGACGAGAGGCCCGGAGGACTGCCTCTCCTGTTGCGGGAGAGGGCAGGGGTGAGGGGCAGCGCCGGCTTCGCCCTCATCGCTCATCGCCCGTCGCAGCGGACAGCCTCGCCTGCAGCCGTTCGAGCGCGTCGGCCATCTCGCCGGCATCCGTCGCCAGGATGGCGGGCAGCGGCGTGACCTCGATCAGCTCTGCACACAGCTCGCCGGTGGCATCGCGATGCGTGATCCACCATACGCCCCGGTAACTCGTTTCGCGCACTTCGCTCGTCCCCAGCGCCTGCACCTCCGCGCGGACTTCGCCCTCGCCCAACTGTGCGCTCAGATAAGCGCGGTCCGCCGGCGTCAGCGGAAGGCTGCGCAGATCGATGGCGCCGGGGCGACCCTGCTCGACCAGGCACGCGAGCAGATCGGCGATCTCGTACAGCAGTGCGTCGGCGTTACCCGACAGGCCGGCTTCGCGCTCGACCACCTTGATCGCGATGTCCTCGAGGCGGCTCACGCTCGCCACCGCGCCAGCAGGCCAAGCGCCCGTTCGCACGCCTCGCCGATGGCGCGCTCCACGGGGGGTGTCGGCCGCTCGCCCCACTCGATGCAGCCGGGTTGGATGCCGATGAGGGCTCGCCGCGCGGGCAAACAGCCGGTGAGCCGCGCAATCTGCATCAGATCGAGCAGGCCGACCTCGTGCACGCTGCGCTTGCGACGCGTGCCCAGGAAGCGATCCATCTCCTCGTCGACGAACACTGCGACACTTCCGGGCGCTTCGCCCAGCTCGGCGGCGTCCATCACGATCAGGTTGTCAGCTTGCGCGATCGGTCCAGCAAGCGTGAAGCTCAGCGTCCCGCCGTCGACGAAGCGCACAGCGAGGGGAGGGTCTGGGCGACCCTCGAGCATGCGGATCGCATGCACGCCGGCCCCTTCGTCCGTCAGCAGCGTGTTGCCGATCCCGAGCACTACAGTCCCCGCCCGCTCCATCCGTGGATCTCCCGGCCACGTGGCCTGTGCCTGGCCCGCCGCAATTGCGGGCCGAGCCCGCAAAATCTAGAGTCTTTCTCGGTGGGGGCATTGACCGAGGTCAAACAGCCCGCCGTCTCGCTCAACGATCCTTGGTGCGCCAGCCTGGGAGCGAATGCGCAGCGGCGCCGTCCCGCGTGCTTGACCGAGATCAAGTGTGGCGCGCTGCCGCCTCGCTAAAGTGTGGTGCGACGCCAGCCCTTTGCTCGAGCTTCGCATGTGCCTGGGAATTCCGATGGAAGTGATCGCGATCGATCGTCTGATTGCGCGCTGCAGCGCGAAAGGCGTGGAGCGCGATGCCAGCCTGCTGCTGCTCCAGGACGAGGGGGTCCGCATCGGCGATCACGTCGTAGTCCATCTTGGCTACGCGATTCGCAAGGTGAGCAGCGAGGAAGCGCGCGCCGCGTGGGAGCTTTTCGACCAGATCCTCGCCGCGGAGGCGGCGCTGCCGCGCGGGTGACTTTCGCGCCCGTCAGGCTTGCGTGAGTGGGGCGGTGCCGGAACTTGCCGGCTAGCGCGGCTCCGACAGCGCGCAAGCTTCGGCCAGCAGCTCGTACGAGCGCAGCCGGCTGGCGTAGTCACCGGTTATCGTCACGACGATCAGCTCGTCCGCGCCAGTGCGCGCCTGCATGTCCGCCAGACGCGCGCGGACTGAGTCGGGCGTGCCGATCACCGCCCGCGCCCGGTCGCGCTGCACGATGGCCTTGGCCGCGTCGCTGTAGGCAAAACGCAGCGCTTCCTCGGTTGGCGCGATCGGCGCGTCCACCCCCTGGCTCATCTGGTAACGGCGCAGATCGATGCTGGCGGCCAGGCGCTCCGCCTCGTCCTGAGTGGCCGCGCAGATCGCGAACACCGCCAGCATGCAGTACGGCGCGCTCTCCCGGTACGACGGGCGGAAGTTCTCGCGGTAGTCGCGCATCACCGCTTCGGCGCCGTGCGCGCTGATGAAGTGCGCGAAGGCGAAGCGCAGCCCGAGATGCGAAGCGAGCGCGCCGCTGTAGTCCGACGAGCCCAGCAGCCATACCTCCGGCGAGGTCGACCCGGCGGGCATCGCTTTCACCGAGCGGTACGGATAGTCGGGCGGCAGGCTGTCGTCGAGAAAGCCCACCGTCTCCTGCACCAGCAGCGGGAAACGGTCCTCGCCGAGGAAGGCCTCGGCGTTCATGGCCTTCGCGGTGAGCATGGTGCCCCCCGGCGCGCGGCCGATGCCCAGGTCGATCCTTCCGGGAAACAGCGCCTCGTACATGCGGAACACCTCCGCCACCTTCAGCGCGCTGTAGTACGGCAGCAGCACGCCGCCTGTGCCCACGCGGATGCGCTGCGTGCATGCGCCGATCTGGCCGAGCAGGATTTCCGGGCACGGATCCGCCAGGCCTTGCATGGCATGGTGCTCGGCCAGCCAGTAGCGGTGATAGCCCAGCCGATCGGCCGCCCGCGCGAGCTCGATAGTTGCGTGGATCGCCTCGGCAGGGCTGTGCCCGCTGATGATCGGGGATTGGTCTAGCACGCTGAGGCGCATGACTATTCCATCACGCTCGGCTGCGCCGCCGCGGGGCGCAGCGCGGCGCGCCGGCTCAGCGCCAGAGCGCTCACGGCAGCAGCGGTCAGCAGCAGCAAGGGCAGCGCGCTCAGGTTGAGGATGTTCCAGCCGAAGCGGTACAGGATCGCGCCGGATACCACCGAGGACAGCCCCATCACCACGAACACCAGCGCGTCGTTGATGCCCTGGGTCTTGGCTTTCTCCGCCGGAGCGTAGGCCTCGGTCAGCAGGCTGGAGGCCCCGACGTAGAGCAGGCACCAGCCCACGCCGAGCAGCGCGCCGTGCAGCCAGAAGTTGAGCACGCTCTGGCCGCTCAACCCGGCCAGCAGGCACAGGAAATAAGCGGCCACGCCAGTGCACATGACACGCAGCACGCCGAAACGATGCACCAGCCGGCCCGCGACCAGCGCCGGCAGGTACATGCCGAGGATATGGCACTCGATGACCAAGGCCGTCGACGCGTAGGGCAGCCCGCAGATCTGCATGGCGAGCGGCGTGGCGCCCATCAGCAGGTTCATCACCGCGTAGGAGGTGACGGCGCCCAGGCATGCGACCAGGAATACCGGTTGGCGCGCGATCACGGGAAGGCTGCGCGCCGGGCCGCTGCGCTCGGCCGCAGCCGGCGGCGTGAAGTCGACGAGGCGGATGACGGCCAGCGCCGCCAGCGCGAACAACATCAGTGCGGCATAGGAGCCGAGGAAGGTCACCGGCAGCAGTTCGCGCGTGAGCTTGCTGCTTTCCGGGCCCAGCACGCCGCCGATCATGCCCCCGGCGAGCACCAGGGAGATGGCTTGGCTCTTGAACGCGTCGCCGACGCCATCCGCGGCAGCGAACCGGTAGTAACCGCCGGAAGCGGGGTATACCCCCGCGATCAGCGCGCCGAGGCAGAACAGCCAGAAGCCGTGCATTGCCACCGCCAGCGTGCAGATGCCTGCACCGGCCAGGCCGGCTAGCGCGCCGAGCGTGAAGCCGGCGCGGCGCCCATGGCGGCGCATGTGATGCGAGATCGCATAAGTCGACAGCGCGCTGCCGACGATGTACGCGGTGCCCGGCAGGGTAGACAAGGCTTTTGCGGTGGCGAGCTGATATCCGGCCAGGCTGCCTAGCGACACCATCGCGATGTTGTTGGTGACGAGCAGGCCCTGGCAGACGGCCAGCGCGGCTACGTTGCGACTATTGCTTTTCAATACCCGTCACTTCACCACGATATCCACGCCGTGGAACACCTCGGTGCCTATGTTCACGAAGCTCAAGGGAGTGCGCCGGTCGCGCCACCTGTAACCCGCGGGGCGAAGGCTCGCCTCCTCGTCGCCGTCGGGTCCCATGAACCGCAGCCGTCCGCCGTCGACCGAAACCAGCATCCCGCAGCCGGGGGGCAGCGCCAGCCGCTCTCCCGGCCCGATCATCAGCCGTGTGACGCGCACGCGCTCGTTCTCCACCACCAGCGTCTGGCCTTCGGCATCCCGCGTCGGCTGGAAGCCGCCGCAGGGGGTCAGGATCTCGGTGTCGGTCACCCGGTAGTCGGTCTCGCCGATGTTGGCGATCCGGTGCGTCTTGGGCTCGGTACGATAGCCGCTGAAGTAGGTGTCGCCGACGATGCGCGGCGGGCGCACCGCGGGTTCCCCGCCCAAGTCCTGGGCGCGCGTCTGGCTGGGCTCGATGTTGACGAACACCCCATCGTACTGGTGGTGGTGCCACAGCGTCTGGTAGCCCGGGGGCAAGCGCACGTCGAAGAAGCGCACGTGCGCGTTCTGGAACTTCAGCACGTGACGCGGCTCCTGCTCGATCGGCACGACGTTCTGTGCCCGTGCCTGGGGCGCCGCGATCGCCGTGCCGAGGGCCAGCAGCGCCGCCAGAACCGGAAGCTTCACGATCGTCCTTTGCGCATGACCTGGGTTACGCGGGGTGTCAACGTGGTAAGTTTACATCTACCATGTCCGGTCCGACCGCAGCGCTGTCTTCGATGTTCCGGTTCCCCGGGTCCGCACGCCGTTTGGCTGTGGCCGGGCTGCTGTGCTTACCGGCGGCGCTGCCGGGAGGCGCTGCGGCCCTGGCTGCCGAGCAGGCGGTGGCGATCGATCTGGCGCCCGAGGAGCGCGCATGGCTCGCCGCGCATCCGGTCATCCGCGTGGGCGCGGAAACCAATTACGCCCCCTACGAGTTCCGCGACAGCAACGGGCAGTTCGTCGGCGTGGTCAGCGATTACGTGGAGCTGGTCAGGAAGCGTCTGGGCGTGCGCTTCCAGGTCAACCAGCTGCTGGACTTCGAGGCGATCGAAGACAAGCTGCGCAAGCGCGAGCTCGACGTGGTGATGGCGTTGACGCCAAACCCCGAGCGCGAGCAGTTCCTCAACTTCACCAAGCCCTACCTGCACTACGTCAACGTCATCGTCACGCGCGACGACTACGGCTTCGTCAGCGGCATGCGCGACTTCCCCGAAGGGCGGGTGGCGGTGGTCCGCGGGCACTCGTCGCAGACGCTGATCCAGCGCGTGTACCCGGAGCGCAACGTCCCCGCCTACAGCGACCTGCTCGACGGCCTGATGGCGGTGTCGACGGGCAAGACCGACGGGCTGGTGGACGACATCTTCCCGATCGTCTACAACATCCGTAACCGCCAGATCGGCAACCTCAAGATCGCCACGCAGGTGGAGCGTGCGCTGCAGCCGCAGGGATTCTCGATCGGCGTGCGCAAGGACTGGCCCCAGCTGGTGGCGATACTGGACAAGGTGGTCGCCACGATCGGCGAAGCCGAGCAGCGCGAGATCTCGCAGAAGTGGCTGTCGCTGCGCTACGAGAGCAAGGTCGACTACCGCGCGATCTGGACTGCGCTGGCGATCTTCAGCGCGATCCTGCTCACTGCGGCGCTCTACATCCGGCAACTGAGCCACCAGCGCAGGGCGCTCATGGCCGCGCGCGCCGAGGCCGAGGCGGCCAACCGTTCGAAGGACCAGTTTCTGGCCAGCATGAGCCACGAGCTGCGCACCCCGCTGCATGCGATCCTGGGTTACGCCGAGCTGCTGCGCAAGGGCGATCTGGCGGAGCCGGCGCGGCGCCAGGCACTGGCCACCATTGGCGGCAGCGGCAGCCACCTGCTGGCGCTGATCGAGGATCTGCTCGACCTCTCGCGCATCCGCTCGGGCCGGCTCGAGCTGAGCCCCGCGCCGGTCAATGTGCCTGGCCTGCTCGACGAGATGGCGGCCATGATGCGCGTGAACGCCCAGAAGAAGGGCTTGAGCTTCGTGCTCGAGGCCGCGCCCGACCTGCCGGCGGTGATCTCCGCCGACGGCAAGCGCTTGCGCCAGATCCTGCTGAACTTGCTCGGCAATGCGATCAAGTTCACCGACCAGGGCCAGGTGACGCTGAGCGTTCGCGCCGGCAAGCGAAGCGAGCATGAGGTGCAGCTGCTGGTGTCGGTGGAGGACACCGGGGTGGGCATCCCGCCGGAGGAGCGCGCGCGCATCTTCCAACCCTTCGAGCAGGCCGAGCAGGGGCGCCGGCGAGAATCCGGCGTCGGGCTGGGCCTGGCCATCAGTCAGGAGCTGGTCCGCCTCATGGGCGGGGAGATCACGGTGGATGCGCGCCCCGAGGGCGGCAGCCGGTTCTGCTTCGAGCTCACGCTGCCGGTGCTGCCCGAGCAGCATGCGGTCGCGCCCGCGCGGCTCGGAGTGGTGGGCTATGCCGGACCGCGCCAGCGCATCCTCGTGGTGGACGATCAAGCGGAGAACCGCGAGCTGCTGCGGCAGATGCTGGAGCCGCTCGGTTTCGAGGTGGCGCTTGCCGCGGACGGCCGCGAGGCTATCGCGGCGGCCCGCGAGCAGACCCCGGCACTCATCCTCATGGATCTGCGCATGCCCGACATGGACGGCTTCGACGCGGCGGCGGTCATCCGCGAACGGCCCGGCCTGGAGGGCGTGCCGGTGGTCGCCGCCTCGGCAAGCAGCGCTGACCTGGCACGGGCACGTGCCGATCCGGCGCGTTTCCAGGTGTGCCTGCGCAAGCCGTTCCAGATCGAGGAACTGCTCGACGTCCTGCAGGGCCTGCTCAACCTGCAGTGGCGCTATGACGGTGCGCCCGCGGAGGAGACGGAGGAGACGCGCGCGGTGGCGCCGGCGGCGGACGTCCTCGAGCAACTCCTCGAACTGGCCCGGTTGGGCAAGCTGGTGCGCGTGGAGCAGCGGGCGCTGGAGTTGGGACAGCGCGAGCCAGCTCTGGCGCCGTTTGCCCGCCGCGTGCACGCGCTGGCGCGCGCGTTCGACGAGGAGCGGCTGATCGCGCTGCTCGAGAGCAGCATCGCGGAACAGCGGGATGCCGTCGGACACTGAGCTGCGCGGCGCCACGCTGCTGATCGTGGACGACAAGCCGCAGAACCTGCGGCTGGCGTCCGACTTTCTCGCCGAACAGGGCTTCGACTTGATGCTGGCGCGCAGCGGGGCGCAGGCACTGGAACGCGTCATGCGCGCCACACCCGAGCTGGTGCTGCTCGATGTGCGCATGCCCGATATGGACGGCTTCGAGGTGTGCCGGCGCCTGAAGGCCAGCCCCGCCACCGCGGAGGTTCCGATCATCTTCATGACCGCGGTGGACGATACGGCCCACAAGGTCGAGGGTTTCGCGCTCGGCGCGGTGGACTACATCACCAAGCCGATCCAGCGCGAGGAGCTGCTGGCTCGCATCCGCCACCACTTGCAACTGCACCGGCTGCAGCGCGAGCTGGTGGCCAAGAGCGAAGACCTGGCGTCGAAGAACGCGGAGCTGGAAGCCTACGGCCGCACCATCGCGCACAGCTTGAAGACCCCGCTCGCGGCAGCCATCCACTTCCTCGAGATCCTGACGCAGTACAAGTCCGACAACCTTTCGCAGGAGCAAAGCGGCATCCTGCAGCAGGCGTTGAGCGCACTGACCACCACCGGGCAAGCGGTGGACGCGCTTCTGCTGCTGTCCACCGTGGCGCGCCAGGATGCGCAGCTGCAGCCGCTGGACATGGGACGTGTGGTGCAGCACGCGCTCAACCAGCTCACGGACCTGCAAGCGCGTACCCATGCCGATGTGCGCCTGCCGCAGTCCTGGCCGCCGGCGATGGGCTACGCACCCTGGATCGGCGAAGTCTGGCTCAATCTGCTCAGCAATGGGCTCAAATACAGCGGCTCGCCGCCGCGGCTCGAGCTGGGCGGCAAGCTCGACGGGCGTCATGCCCGCTTCTGGGTGCGGGATAACGGCGAGCCGCTCTCCGTCGATGCGGCGCGGCAGGTGTTCATCCCGTTCACCCGGCTGCAGCAGGAACGCGCTGCCGGCCACGGGCTGGGCCTGGCGACGGTACAGCGCATCGTGTCCAAGCTCGGCGGGGAGGTCGGGGTGCGGCCGGGCTCGACGCAGGGCAACGAGTTCTTCTTCACTCTGCCGGCCGCTGGCGGGCAGGCGGCCAGTCAACCAGCGCGTGTCGCCTGAGTCCGGCCACGCCTGCCGCTCATGAAGATCCTCCATGCCGACGACCACTCGCTGTTCCGCGAGGGCCTGCGTTTCTTCCTCAAGCTTCTCGACCCGCAGGCGATCGTGCTCGAGGCGGGCAACTTCCAGGCGGCGCTGGACAAGCTGGCACTGGAGTGGCCGGTTGACCTGCTGGTGCTGGACCTGCAGATGCCCGGCATGAGCGAGCTGGAAGGGTTCACCGCCATCCGCCGGCGCTACCCGCCGCTGCCGATCGTGGTGGTGTCCGGTGTGAACGACCCGCGCATCATCCGCACCCTGCTAGACGCGGGCGCGCGCGGCTTCATTCCCAAGTTGTCGAGCAGCGAGCAGCTGCTGGATGGTCTGCGCCGGGTACTCAACGGCGAGGTGTACGTCCCGGCCGCAGTGTTCCTGCCGGAGGCGCGTGCGACGGGGGCGGGCGAGGACGCATCGGGGCTGACCTCGCGCCAGCTGCAAATCCTCCCGCTGCTGGCGGAAGGCATGCCGAACAAGCGCATCGCCGCGACGCTGGGCGTGACCGAGGGCACCGTCAAGCAGCACCTCAAGGACCTGTTCAAGCGTCTGAATGCGCGCAATCGCATTCAGGCGGTCAACGAAGCCACGCGGCTCGGGCTGTTGCGCAAGTAGGCTCGATCGAGCGGGCGTGTCGACGGGGACGCCAGAAAAGGAAAAAGGCAGGGACGCATCCCTGCCTTTTCCGTTCGACTCAGGCCTGCCTGAGTGCCAGACCCGCGATCGGGTTACTGCTTCTCTTTGTTCGCGGCGCGGCTGGGCTTCTTGGACGGGCCACCTTCCTTGACCGCCTCGCCTGCGGCGGCGCGGCTGGGCTTCTTGGACGGGCCACCCTCCTTCACGGCTTCACCTTCGGCGGCGCGGCTGGGCTTGGCGGACGGGCCGCCTTGCTTGACGGCTTCACCTTCGGCGGCGCGGCTGGGCTTGGTGGACGGGCCGCCTTGCTTGACGGCTTCACCTTCGGCGGCGCGGCT
>Ga0335070_10000588_pt1 | contig 40763 bp, 43 predicted proteins | sample Lox_Sample_13_FD_206722 | JGI IMG/M metagenome (GOLD analysis project Ga0335070, IMG submission 206722) | Soil microbial communities from Loxahatchee National Wildlife Refuge, Florida, United States - Lox_Sample_1.3 | ecosystem: Environmental > Terrestrial > Soil > Wetlands | place: USA... | reverse complement strand
CGCCGACTACGACGAGTGGGCGGCGAACGGCGCGACGGGGTGGAGCTACGCCGAGGTGCTCCCCTACTACAAGCGGGGCGAGGACAACGAGCGCGGCGCGAGCGCCTACCACGGCGTCGGCGGCCCCCAGGCCGTCTCCGACAGCCGCTCGATGCATCCGCTCGTCGATCTGATGATCGAGGCCGCGGTCGCGGCCGGCATCTCCCCGAACGACGACCTGACCGGCGCGAGCCAGGAGGGGGTCGGGCGCTTCCAGGTGACGCAGAAGGGCGGCCTCCGCCACAGCACCGCGGACGCCTACGTCCACCCGGTCAGGGACCGGCCGAACCTCGCGGTCCGCGACAGCGTCTACGTCGAGCGGATCCTCTTCGAGGGGACGCGCGCGGTCGGCGTCGAGCTCGTCTACCGGGGGCAGCGCGAGACCGTCCGCGCCGAGCGCGAGGTGATCCTCTCCGCGGGCGCGTACCAGTCGCCGGTGATCCTCATGCTCTCGGGGATCGGGTTGCGCGAGGAGCTGGAGCCGTTCGGGATCGAGGTGCGCGAGGAGCTGCCGGTCGGCCGCAACCTCCAGGACCACGCGATGGCGAACCTCAACTACATCAGCAAGGTGCCGTCGCTCTACGGGATCTTCACGCCGGAGAACTTCGAGCTGCTGCACCGGGAGGGCCGCGGCCCGCTCACCTCGAACCTGCCCGAGGCCGGCGCGTTCTTCCGCTCGCGCCCCGACCTGCCCGCGCCGGACGTCGAGTTCCACTTCTCGCCGTCGCTCTTCTACGACGAGGGGCTGACGGCGCCGCACGACAACGGCTACGTGTTCGGGCCGGTGCTCGTCAAGCCGGCCGCGCGCGGCAAGGTGATGCTGCGCACGCCGATGGCCGACTCGAAGCCGCGCGTGCTGTCCAACTTCCTCACGACCGAGGAGGACCGGACGGCGTTCGTCCAGGGTACGCGCGTCGCGCTCGAGGTCGCCGCCCAGTCGGTGCTCCAGCAGGTGATGAAGAAGCCGTTCAGCGTCCCCGCCTCCGACTCCGAGGAGGACATCCTCGCCTGGGGCCGCAAGAACTGCCAGCCCGTCTACCACCCGACCTCGACCTGCGCGATCGGCGAGGTGGTCGACCCGGAGCTGCGCGTCTACGGGATCGAGGGCCTGCGCGTCGTCGACGCGTCGGTGATGCCGACGATCACGCGCTCGAACACGCACGCGCCGACGATGATGATCGCCGAGAAGGCGTCGGACCTGATCCTCGGCAAGGCGCCGCTCGCGCCCGCGACCACGGTCGCGTCCGCGTAGGTCCACGGGTCGAGCCCCGGCCGCGGACGCGGCCGGCTTCAGGGGTCTTCGCGCGTGCGGCAATCCGCGCGAGCGGATTCCCGCACTTGCGCCCTACGAAGCAGCGCGCCAGCCGCCGGGGGCGTACGACCTCCGCACCGTCTCGACGTAGGGGACGGGGCTGACGGTCGCGCGGATCTCGGTCTGGACGTGGCGCTCGACCGTCGGCTTCGACGTGCCGCCGTTCTCCTCGCCCCAGACGAGGGTGACCTCCGTCCCGGGCTCCGCGTGCTCGGGATCGAGCACCGCGAGCGTCAGCATCCGGCCCTCGCTCGCGCTGTACCCGATCCAGGTCGAGACGCCGACGGTCTCGCCGTCGACGGTGACGGCGTCGTACGGGTGCATCGAGTACACCGCCGAGGGCCAGTCGACGAACTTCGCCCGGTCCTCCTTCTGGAACATCGTCGAGATCGTCCGCGTGACGTCGTCGTCGTCGAGCGCGAGCGTCACCTTCTTGCGATGCTCGCCGTCCGCCATCGCCTGGAGCGCTTCGCGGCCGATGAAGTCGTGGTCGAACTTGACGTAGCCCCCGTAGCCGAGATCCCACGGCGTGAAGTAGTAGTCCTCGAGCGTGCCGCCGACGAAGCTGCCGCCGATCGAGGCGCGGCCCTCGTAGCCGTCGGCGGGCAGCCATTCGCGGTACGCCTTCAGGCTCTTGCCCGAGTAGACGGCGGGAAGCGGCGAGGGGATCCAGCCCGACTCGAGCGTGTTCGACGAGTACGCGCGCCCGCCGACCTGCCGGAGCCCGAACTCCTCGCCGGCCGTCACGATCGCCTCGCGGACCGCCTGCTCGTCCTCCCACGGCCCGAAGAGCTCCCAGCCCGGCTGGCCCGCCATGCCGTGACGGAGGGCGCGCGCGGTCCTGCCGGCGATCGTCACCGTCGTCATGTGGAAGAACTTCAGCTCGGGCGGCGGCCCGCCGAGCAGCTTCTCGATCACGGCCATCGCGTTCGGGCCCTGCACCTGGAAGCGGTACGACTTCCGCTTTCCGTCGGTGCGCAGCGCGCTGCGCTGGTCGAGCTCGACCGTGACGTCGTACGGGCCGGTCTCCGCGTGATACGTGATCCAGTTGAGCGCGGGCGCGCGGCCGACGAGGTTGTACGAGCCCTGTGCGAGAGCGAACAGGATCACGTCGCCGATCACGTACCCGTCGGGTGAGCACGGCACGAAGTGCTTCGCGCGGTCGACGACGAAGCCGTCGAAGCTGTTGACGCCGAGGTCGGTGAGCAGCCGCAGCGCGTCCGGGCCCTCCACCGCGAGGTCGGCCATGTGGTACGACTGGTTGAAGAGCACGCAGGTGCGCTGCCACGCCTGCTGCTCGTCGCGCCAGTTCGTGAACTCGGACGGAACTCCCGGGTAGACGTTCGGGCCCGTCTGCTGGTTGCGCAGCAGCGCGACCCGGTCGCCGGCGCTTTCGAGCAGGTCCTCGAGGCTTCGGTGGCTCACGTCTCTCCTCCTTGGTCGACTGCTGCCTGAACGTGTTCGCCGAGATAGCTCGCGATCAGCAACTGGCGGTCGGCGCGCAGCCGCTCGGCGCCGGCCCGGAGCACGATCTCGCCGTGCGAGAGGACGTAGCCCCGGTCGGCGACCTCGAGCGCCAGGTGCACGTGCTGCTCGACGAGGAGCACGGCGCAGTCGCGCTCCTGCGCGAACTGCCGCACGACGGGGAGCAGCCACTCGACGATCACCGGCGCGAGGCCGAGGCTGAGCTCGTCGAGGAGCAGGAGCCTCGGCGCCCGTGCGAGCGCCCGTCCGACCGCGAGCATCTGCTGCTCCCCGCCCGACAGCAGCCCGACGCGCCGTCCCTGGAGCTCCTCGAGCTTCGGGAAGTACTCGTACGCGAGGGCCGCGTCCACGCGCTCGCCGCGGGAGGCCAGGCGGAAGTGCTCGGCGACGGTCAGCCCGAAGAAGAGGCCGCGTCCCTCGGGCACGTGCGCGATCCCGAGGCGTGCGCGGGCGCTCGGCGAGGTGCGCGCGAGGTCGCGGCCCTCGACGAGGATGCGGCCGGCCAGCGGCTTGACGAGGCCCGAGATCGTGCGCAGCGTCGTCGTCTTGCCCGCACCGTTCGGCCCGAGCAGCGCGACGACCTCGCCGGCGTCGACGCCGAGCTCGAGATCGCGGATCACCGCGGCGCCGTCGTAGCCGGCGGTCAGCCCTTCGATCGTGAGGACCGGGTCAGGCACTGTCACCCTCCGCTGCCAGCATCCCGGCTGCGCTGCCAAGGTACGCGGCGATCACGCGCTGGTCGCGCCGGACGACGTCGGGCACTCCCGCGGCGATCACCTCGCCGAACTCGAGGACGACGACCTCGTCGCAGATCCCCAGCACGAGGCCCATGTCGTGGTCGACGAGCAGCATCGCCTGGCCACCGTCGGCGAGCCGGCGCAGCTGCCGGCCGAGCTCCTCGCTCTCGCTCGTGTCGAGCCCCGCGGCCGGCTCGTCGAGGCAGACGAGCCGCGGCCGCGCGACGAGCGCGCGCGCGATCCCGACGAGCTTGCGCTGCCCCTGCGGCAGCTCGCTCGGCAGCGCGTCCGCGAACCCGTCGATCCCGAGCAGCTCGACGAGCGGGTCGTGCTCGCCCGCGCGCTCGCGCGAGCCGCCGAGCGTGTCCTTGACCATGCCCCAGAGCGAGGGATGGTGCGACGCGACGAGCAGGTTCTCGCCGACGGTGAGGTCGTCGAACAGGTCGATCGACTGCCACGTGCGCGCGAGCCCGAGCCGCGCGCGCTCGTGCGGGGCGAGGCCGGTGAGGTCGCGCCCGTCGAGCTCGACGCGGCCGGTCGAGCGGACGAAGCCCGTGACCGCGTCGATGAAGGTCGTCTTGCCGGCGCCGTTCGGGCCGATCAGCCCGACGAGCCGGCCCGGACCGACCTCGAGGTCGACGCCGACGACCGCCCGGACGCCTCCGAAGCTGACGGAGACGCCCGCCGTCCGCAGGACCGGGGTCACGGCCGCCTCCCGGCCGGGCCGGCGTCAGCGCTGCAGCGCCGCCGCCCGGCGCAGCTCGCGCGGCGAGCATCCGTACGCGGCCCGGAAGAGACGGCTGAAGTGCTGCGGGCCCGGCAGCCCCCAGCGAGTGGCGATTGCGAGGATCGTCTGGTGGGCGAGCGCGGGATCGAGGAGGTCGCGGCGGCAGCGCTCGAGCCGGGCGGAACGGATCCACTGGCACACGCTCGTGCCCTCGGCCTCGAACAGCTTGTGCAGGTAGCGGGTCGAGATGAAGCTCGCCCGGGCGATGTCGTCGGGATCGAGATCCGGGTCGCCGAGGTGCGCCTCGATGAAGGACTGGACGTTGAGCAGGATCTCCGCGCGCGTCCGCAGGCGAGTCGTTCGCTCCGAGTCGACCGCTCCGGCGTAGACGCCGCGGACGAGGTCGAGGACGCACTCGACGGTGTTCGGCGCGTCATCGGCGGTGATCGTCCCCAGCTCCAGCGCCTCGCCGACCGCGCGGAGGAACGCCGCGGCAGCCCGCGGCAGCCCTTCGCTCCCGGAGATCCCGACGGCCGTGAGGTTGCCGATCCGCCCGGCCTGCGCCCCGAGCAGCCGCCACGGCACGCGCACGACGAGCGACTCGAACGGCTGGTCCGCCCGGAAGATCACCGGGTGCGAGGTCTCGTAGCTGATCAGGTCGCCGACCCTCGCCAGGCCGGTGCGTCCTTCCTGCGCGGCGTTGATCTGCCCGCGCAGGACGACCGACAGGTGCAGGCACTCCGGATCGCAGGCCGCGATCGCCTGCGAGGTGCGCACCATCGTGTTCGCCGCCGCGGCGATGCGGAAGAAGCTCAGCGGGCCGAGCTCGTAGCCCCACATCCGCGCCTCGAACTGCTCCCGGACCGCGGTCCGAACCTGGACCGGGAGATACGAGTCGAACGACGACTCCGACCAGAAGTCCAGCCGCTCTCGCGCCGGAACCGCGGCCGTGTCGATGAGCAGCGTCATTAAGAGTTGCAAACCATACGATGGTCGACCGGACGGTGTCAAGACGCGGAGCGGGCATCGCTCAGGCCACCTGCTCCTCTGCCGCGGCGACCGCCGCCTGCCGTTTCCGCTTGCGCAGCTGCTGCTTGCGCCAGGTCGCGCCGGCGACGCCCTCAGGGTTCTGGAACAGCGTCACGATCAGCGCCAGGCCGCCGAACAGGAGCGCCCAGTTGCCCGCGATCCCGAACCACTTCTCCAGCGCGTACGGCAGGAGCGCTTCGACCGAGATGAGCCCGGCGAAGATCGCGCCGGAGACCATCGTGATCCCGCCGACGTACGCGAAGGCGATGAGGCTGAGGGCGGTCAGCGCCGAGAAGCGGTCGACCGTGACCGAGCTGAAGTTGTAGCCGTAGAGCGCCCCGCCGATGCCGGCGATGAACGAGCTGATCCCGAACGCGGCGAGCTTGACGTTCCTCACGTTGACCCCGGCCGCCGCCGCCGCCCGCTCGTTCGAGCGGATCGCCAGCATCCGGCGCCCGAGGCTCGAGCGGCGCAGGCTCGCGACGAGCACGCCGAGCCCGATCGTGACGGCGAGCACGAAGAAGCCGAAGACGGGGCTCGGTACCTTCCCGTCGAGGCCGCGGAACGGTCCGTACGGCCCGAGGTCGATCCCGAGCTTCGGCTCCGGGACCGGCGAGCTCGAGCTGCCGCCGCCCCAGGTCGTGCTGAGGAAGACGAACTGCTCGATCGCCACCGCGCCGGCGAGCGTGACGACGGCGAGGCTGACGCCGCGCACGCGCAGCGCCGAGACGGCGATGAGCAGCCCCATCGCGGTCGCCCCGATCGCGCCGATGATCATCGCCCACGGGAAGCCGACCCCGTGGTCGACGGCGAGGTGGGAGACGATGAAGCCGGAGACGCCGGCGAGCGCGAGCTGGACGATCGAGATCTGGCCGACGAAGCCCGTGATCACCACGAGCGACAGGCACATGATCGTCGCGAGCATCGACGTGATCAGCGCCTGCCGGAAGTCGTAGGGGAGGACGATCAGCGCGACGACGACGATCGTCCCGAAGATCGCCGCGGTCCGCCAGAGCCGCTCCGCCCGCGGAGCGAGCGGGAGCCGTTTCTCGACGAGCTCGCCGCGCGTCGGCAGGCTCGTGCCGCGGACGAACAGCGCGACGACCATCAGGACGAAGACGAACAGCGGCTGGATGCCAGGCATCGCCACGCCGTGGTCGGTGGGGAACCAGCTGAACGTCTGGAGGTAGTAGAGGACGTTCTCGAGCATCCCGATCCCGAGGCCGACGAGGGCGGCGATCCAGAACGACGTGAAGCTCGCGAAGAGCGCGGCGGTGAGGGCCGGCACGACCTGGAGCGGGAGGGAGGTCGAGTCGAGCTGCACGATCGAGGCGGCGAGGATGCCGAGGCCGCCGACGACGACGGTCGCGAGCAGCGTGTTCGCGAGCGCGAGCGAGTTCGGCGAGAGCCCGAGCAGCATCGCGCCGACCTCGTTCTCCGACGCGGCGCGCGTCGCGAGCCCGAAGCGCGTGAGCTTGTAGAGCAGCCAGAGGACGAGGGTCGCGAAGAGGACGATCGCCGGCAGGATCAGGCGGTCGACCGGGACCGACGTCCCGAAGATCGTGACGAGGCCGCGCGGGAGCACCGGCGGCTGCGGCTTCGAACCGATCCCGAACGCGAGCGCGACGGACGCCTGCGCGACGAGCAGCACGCCGAGCGACGCCGCGAGCTTCGCGAGCGCCGAGCCTCTCCGGAGCGGCCTGAACGCGAGGAACTCGATGACGACGCCGAGCAGCAGGAGCACGAGCAGCGTGATCACGAGCGCTGCCCACGTCGGCGCGTCCCAGCCGAAGTAGATCCCCGTCTTCAGCGACCAGAAGGCGTAGCCGCCGACCATCGCGATCGCGCCGGTCGCGATGTTGATGATTCCCGAGCCGCGGTACTGGAGGACGATCCCGAGCGCGATCCCGGCGATCAGCGACCCGGCACCCAGGCCCAGGAGGGCAAAGAGGAAGACTTGCTGCGCGACCATGCCGGGACGAGAGGGACGGGGCCGCGCTCACGGCCCCGTCCCTCCTGCAAATGCGACCCTAGCCTCCGGGGTTGAACCCCGCCGGCGGCCGGAGCCAGCCGGTCAGGCGCTTGAAGACGCCCTTCCCCTGGTACTGGAAGAACTGCGTCTGGTCGTTGCAGGCGGCCGGCTCCGCCTTGTACTTCCCGCACTGCAGGCTCGGCGCGCCGAGCGCCTGCGGGCCCTTGAAGCTCCGGAACGCGACCGTCAGCTTCGCGGCCGTGGCGTTCGGGCCGAGCTGGTTCAGCAGCTTCACCGTCGTCAGCACCTGGCCCCACGAGACGATGACCCACGCGTCCTGCGCGAGCGCCGTCTGGCCGAGGGCCTTCATCGCGCGGTTGTACGGCTTCACCGCGGGATCCGACGTGTCGCCCGCGAGGGACGACGCGATGCCGTAGACCCACGGCGCGAGGTCGCCGCCGAGGCCGGCCGCCACCTGCCCGCTGAGGCAGAGCGGGTTCGACACGGTCTTCGAGCCGGCGACGCCGAGCTGCTGGAGCGTCTTCGCGACGTTCGCGCAGTGCGAGGCGTCGCTCTGCGGCACGATCATGTCCGCGGTCTGCGCGCCGGCCGCGGTGAGCGGGCCGGTGAGGTCGGTCGCATTCGGGTCGAAGCCGACGAGCTTCGTCGAGATGCCGGCCGAGTCGAGGCTCTGCTTCTCGACCTTCGCGCCGTAGTCGATGCCCGGGATCTGCGGGTAGATGACCGCGGCGGTCTTCGCCTTCAGCACCGTCTTCCCGAACGTGCCCCACGGGCCGAGCACCGAGTCGTTCGTCCCGAAGAGCGCGAACTCGTTCTTCTGGGTCGCGTCGACCGGCAGGAGCGCGACGCCGCTGACGATCGGCTTCTTGCCGCCGATCGCGGCGTAGAACGACTGGTTGCCGACCGCGACCGCGCCGAACAGGATCACGTGGACCTTGCTGTTGTTCGCGAACTGCTGGCCGCACTTCGTCCCCTCTTCTTCCGCGGACGTCGTGAAGCACTCGCTGAGCTTGACCGGATGGCCCTGGACGCCGCCGAGGTACGTGTTCACGTACTGCACCGCGAGCTCGGCGCCCTTCGTCCAGTTCGGGCCGACGAGCACCTGGCCGCCCTGCGTGTTGATCGCGCCGATCACGACCGGCGAGAGCTTCGGGTTCGCCTTGCCGGCCTTGCCGCCGGTGTACGTCAGGTAGTTCGTGACCGAGCCGCCGCCGGCCGAGCTACGCCCGATGGCGCTCGGAACCGTGACCGCGGCGACGAGCCCGACGACCCCGACGAAGAGCGCGAGGCGCCCGTAACGGGTTCGCTGAAAAGGCCTCATGCGGGTACCAGCCTCCTTCCTCCTTGGTTACGGCAGGCGTCGTCGGACGGTCGACGGCAGCCGAGTAGACCCACCGGGCAATCTTCGAATGGACTCCGGTTGTGCTCTTCGCAACCAGCGCACACTCCATGCGCGGTATTTGACGTTCAGCGCACAGTTCGGTTGGCGGCATACGCCGCGAACGGCTCGATCGCGTCCGGGTCGACGAGGGCGTCCTTGCTCACGACCTCGCCGACGGCCGTCCCCGTCAGGATCCGCTTCACGGGCAGCTCGAGCTTCTTCCCCGTCATCGTCCGCGGGATCGCCGGCACCGCGACGATGTCGTCCGGCCGGTGCCGCGGCGAGAGCCCGGTGCGCAGGGCCTCGGAGAGCCGCGTCTTGAGATCGTCGTCGAGCTCCAGCCCGTCGCGGAGCACGACGAAGAGCAGGAGGTCGTCCGTCGCCTCCAGATGGACGACGAGGCTGTCGAGCACCTCGTCGAACTCCTCGACGACGCCGTAGAGCTCGCTCGTCCCGAGCCGGACGCCGCCGCGGTTCAGCGTCGCGTCGGAGCGGCCCGTGATGAACGAGGCGCCGCGCTCGTCGAACTGGATCCAGTCGCCGTGCCGCCAGACGCCGGGATAGAACTCGAAGTACGACGCGCGGTAGCGCGCACCGTCCGGGTCGTTCCAGAACTTCACCGGCATCGACGGCATCGGCCGCCGGATCACGAGCTCGCCGAGCTCGTTCACGACCTCGTTGCCGTCCTCGTCGAACGCGACCGCGTCGACGCCGAGGCACGGCGCCGACATCTTCCCCGCGTACACGGGCAGCACCGGGTAGCCCTGGACGATGCCGGTGCAGACGTCCGTGCCGCCGCTGCCGTTGTTCAGGAACATGTCACGCCCGAACTGCTCGTAGAGCCACGTGTAGCCCTCCATCGGGAGCGGCGAGCCGGCGGCGCAGACGATGCGGACGGACGAGAGGTCGAGATCGCGGCCCGGCGTCAGCCCGTCCTTCCGGCACGCCATCGTGAACGCGGGGCTGAGCCCGAAGAACGTCGAGCGCGTCTCCTCGACGAGCCGCCACTGGTAGCCGAGATCGGGCCAGCCCGGGTTGCCGTCGATCATCACGATCGACGCGCGCGTGAGCAGCACCGAGACGAGCGCGTTCCACATCATCCACGCGGTCGTCGTGAACCAGAAGAGCCGGTCGCCGCGCCGGAGGTCCCAGCTGAACGCGTGGTTCTTCAGGTGCTCGAGCGTGATCCCGCCGTGACCGTGGACGATCGCCTTCGGCAGCCCCGTCGTCCCCGACGAGAAGAGGACGCAGAGCGGATGGTCGAACGGGAGCGGGTCGAAGGCGAGCGGTCCCGGCTCCGCGACGAGCTCGCTCCACGCGCGCGCGTCCGGCAGCGCGTCCTCGGGCCCGCCGACGACGGGGACGTGGACGACGGTCTCGATCGAGGCGATCCTCTCGCGGATCTCGGCCACCTGCTCGCGCCGGTCGACGAGCTTGTCGCCGTAGCGGTAGCCGGCGGCGGCGAGGAGCAGCTTCGGCTCGAGCTGGCCGAGCCGGTCGACGACGCTCCGCACGCCGAACTCGGGCGGCGTCGTCGCCCAGATCGCGCCGAGGCTCGCCGTCGCGAGGAACGCGACGAGCGTCTCCGGGATGTTCGGGAGATACGCGACGACACGGTCGCCGGGGCCGATCCCGAGCCGCTGCAGCCCGGCCCGCGCCCGCGCGACCTGGTCGCGCAGCTCGCCGAACGTCAGCTCGATCGTGTCGCGCGACTGCGAGTGCGCGACGACCGCGACGTCGTCCGCGTCCTCGTCGTGCCCGAGCATGTGCTCGGCGTAGTTCAGCGTCGCGCCGGGGAACCAGCGCACGCCCGGCATCGTGTCGCCGTCCAGCACCTTCTCGTACGGCGAGTGCGCGCGGATCTCGAAGAAGTCCCAGACGGCGCCCCAGAAGCCCTCGAGGTCGGTCACCGACCAGCGGTGCAGCTCCTCGTAGCCCGCGACGTCGAGCCCGCGCTCCGCGCGAAGCCACGCGACGAACCGGCCGAGCTCGCTCCGCTCCCACGCGTCGGCGGGCGGCGTCCAGAGGGTCTCGCCGAGTGCGATGCCGCTCATGCGGCGGCGAGGTACCCGTTCGGGTCGGCGTCGAGGTGGTCGGCGAGCCGGGCCGCGAGCGCCATGATCGTGAGTGACGGGTTGACCGAGAGCGTGCGCGGGATCACCGAGCTGTCGCCGACGAAGAGCCGCCTCACGCCGTGGAGCTCGCCGTTCCGGTCGACGGCGGAGCGCGCCGGGTCGTCGCCCATCCGGCAGCTGCCCTGGACGTGCGTCGACGCGAGCCCCGTCCACGCGATCTGCGTCGCGCCCGACGCGAGCAGCACGTCGCGGCTGAACGCGAACGAGTCGTCGATGCGCTTCCGCTCGCGCTCGTTGAAGTCGAGGTCGAACCGCTCCATCCCGTTCTCGTCGACGACGACCGTCGCGTTGTTCTCGTCGTTCACCATCGCGAGGATCCCGTTCCAGTGGCGGAACTTCCGCGCGGCGTCGACGAGGCGCTGCCCCCACATCGGGCCGTCCTCGTCGCAGAGCGTCGTCGCGAACGAGATCGGATCCTGGATCGTCGACGCCTCGAGCACGTAGCCGCCGTCCTCGTCGTGCTGGTGCTTCATGCAGTGACCCGTGATCGGGTAGACCATGTGCGCGTCCTGCGGCTCGTCGAAGAGCCCGTAGACGATCCGGACGGGATGGACGCCGAGGAACCGGCCGATCGCCTCGCCCGGCACGCCGGAGCGGATCAGCAGCTGCGGCGTGTTGAGCGCGCCGCACGCGACGACGACCGCGCCGGCGCGGACGGTGTGCCGCGCGCCGTCCGCGTCGGTGTACTCGACGCCGGTCGCCTCGCCCCCGTCGACGAGCACGCGCTCGACGGTCGCGTTGGCGCGCAGCTCGAGCTGCCCGCGCACCCACGCGTCGTGGATGTACGTGTTCATCGTCGACTTGCCGGCGTTCGTCGGGCAGCCCTGGAGGCACGAGCCGCACCGCATGCAGTTCGGGTCGGTGTACGCGGTGACGGGCTCGAGCTCGGCGTCGAGCGCGGCGAAGCCCCTCTCCATCGTGTGCGTGCTCTTCGTCCAGTCGGTGCGCTCGCGAACGCCGAGCCGCTGCTCGACGCGGTCGTAGTACGGATCGAGGTCGGCGCGCGTGAACGGGGTGCCGGCGGCCGTCGTGAGCCCCGTCTCCGCGTTCCACTTCGCGACGTCGCGCTCGTGCGCGCGCAGCGCGACCTTCGTGTTGATCGTCGTCGTCCCGCCGACGCAGCGCGCGGCGAGGAACGCGAGCATCCCGCCGAGCCCGTCCGGCGCGAGACGCAGCGGCCACCACATGTCGTGCGTCGCCTTCGCCTCCCAGCGCTGGAAGTCCGCCGCGGTGAGATGCGGCCCGGTCTCGAGCAGCAGGACGTCGCGGCCGCGCTCCGCGAGCTCACCTGCGACGACCCCGCCTCCGGCGCCCGACCCGACGACAACCACGTCGAAGCGGTCCTTCACGCGATCCCCAGGTACGACCAGTCCTTCGCGAGGCGCGTCGCGAGCGGCGAGTTGAAGTCGATCTCCTCCCATGCGCCCGGACCGTCGGCGCCCGGTGCGACGAAGTCGCTGTAGTACGCCTCGATCGCGAGCGCACGGACGAGCCCGAACTCCGGCGTCGCGGCCTGCGCGGCGAGCGCGTCCGCGCCCTCCGCCGCTGCGGGCGCGAGCGTGTCGATCGAGTGCAGCGCGAACCCGCGCATCCCGTCCGGCATCCCGGCGAGCGTCGCGTCGATGTACACGACCGGGCCGACGCGTCCCGACCCGGGGACGATGAGCTCGCACAACGCCTCGACGGCAGCGGCCCGCGTCTCGTCGAGGGTCTTCAGCGCCATGGGCGCGACTCTAGGTGGTTTCCGCGCCGCCGTCGACTTCGACCGCGGCCGGGTCGTGCTCTCGCAACAGGTACGCCGAGTGCAGGCGCTCCGGGTTGTCCTTCAGCTCCTGCGCCGTGCCGTGGTCGCGGATCCGCCCGCCCTCGATCACGTACGCCGTGTTCGCGACGCCGAGGGCGACGTGCGCGAACTGCTCGATCAGCAGGATCCCCGTGCCGTCCTGCGCGACGGCCTGCAGCGTCGGCATCAGCCGCTTCACGATCACCGGCGCGAGCCCGAGCGAGAGCTCGTCGACGAGGACGAACTTCGGCCGGGAGACGAGCGCCTGCGCGAGCACCACCATCTGCTGCTCGCCGCCGGAGAGCGACCGCGCGAGGGACTTCCAGCGCTTCTCGAGCGCCGGGAACAGCTCGAGCGCGTACGCCATCCCCTCCTTCGCGTCGGCCCGCGAGAGCGTGTACGTCGAGACGCGGATGTTGTCCTCGACCGTGAGCTCCGGGAGGAGCCGCCGTCCCTCGGGGACGATCGCGACCCCGGCGCGCCGCACCGCCTCGGGGCGCCGCTTCGACAGGTCGGTCTCGCCGAGCGCGACGCGCCCGCCGAGCGTGCGCAGCACGCCGCCGACCGCGAGCACGAGCGACGACTTCCCCGCGCCGTTCGGCCCGAGCAGCGCCGTGATCTCTCCGGCCGGAATCGTGAGCGAGAGGTCGTGGACGACGGGCCGCCCGCCGCGCGCGACCGTCACGCCCTCGAGCGTCAGTGCCGGCGCCGTGCTCACGCCCGCTCCCGGCGCCGGCAAAGCCGCCGCCTCCGCTCTTGGGTGAGCTCCGTCGAGCCTACGCTCACGCGACCTCCTCGGTGCCGAGGTACGCCGCGATCACGTTCTGCTCGCGGAGCACGTCGTTCGTCGGGCCGTACGCGATCAGCTTCCCGAAGTCGAGCACCGCCGTCGTCGTGCAGACGCTCGAGACGAGGCTCATGTCGTGGTCGACGAGGATCGTCAGCGCGCCGAACGCGTCCGGGATCTTCTGGATCACCGAGCCGAGATGCTCCGTCTCCTCGTCCGGCAGGCCCGCGGCGGGCTCGTCGAGGAGGACGATCCTCGGCCGGCCGACGACCGCGCGCGCGACCTCGAGCAGCCGCCGGTCGCCGGCGCCGAGCGAGCCGGCCTTCGCCTCGGGCGCAGCGCCGAGCCCGACGAACTCGATCGCGGCGAGCACGTCGGCGCGCCGCGTCGAGCGCTTCGCATTCGAGTGCTCGTGGATCATCGCGACGTTGTCGAACACCGAGAGGTTCTCGATCGACTGCTCCGTCTGGAACGTCCGGCGCAGCCCCCAGCGCGCGCGCTTGTAGTCGGCCATCTTCAGGAGGTTCTCGCCGAAGGCCGAGATCGACCCGGCCGCCGGCTTCACGAAGCCGCTGAGCACGTTGAAGAACGTCGTCTTCCCCGCGCCGTTCGGGCCGATCAGCCCGCACGTCCCACCCGGGAACTCGAGGCTCACGTCGTCGATCGGCGTCACACCGGCGAAGCGGACGGTCAGTCCCTCGACGGTGATCACGCGTCCGCGTCCTTCTTCCGGCGGAACGGCTTCGCGATCAGCCGCCCGAGGTTCGCCATGTCCCTCGGGAACTGCTGCGCGAGCCCGCCCGGCGCCGTCAGCAGTACCTGCAGGAGACCGGCGCCGAACAGGATCAGCAGGAAGTTCGTGTTGATCTGCCACTGCGCCTGGAGGAAGAACGGCAGGAACTGGTTGAAGATGCCTGCGACGATCGCGCCCCACAACGAGAAGATGCCGCCGATCAGCGCGGTCGCCGCGAGCACGAGCGAGTCCTGCGTCTGGAAGGTGATCGCGCGCGGCGTCCCGATCTGCGACGCGAGCAGACAGCCCGCGACACCGGTCATGAACGACGCGAGCGCGAACGCCCACATCTTGTAGACGACGATGTTCACGCCCGCGGCGAGCGCCGCCGGCTCGCTCTCGCGGATCGACGCCCACGCGCGTCCGGGCTTCGCCGCGATGTGGATCAGCGCAAGGAGGAACATCAGCCCGCAGACGATCACCGTGTAGCGGTAGTACGCGATGTCGCCGCTCCCCCACGACGGCCGCCGCACCGGCTGGAGCCCGGCGAGGCTCGGGTTCGTGGTGCGCCCGAGGAAGCCGCCGCCGCCGTTCGGGAAGTCGGTCGCCGAGAGCACGATCGTCGTCGCGCCCGCGAACATGAGCGTGATCAGCGCGAGGTAGAGACCGGAGAGCCGCAGCGCCGGTAGGCCGACGAGCGTGCCGAGCACCATCGTGATCAGGCCGACGACGAGCAGCAGGACCGGATACGGGAGCGACGTCGCCGCCGAGAGCCTGGCACCGATCCAGCAGCCGATCGAGAGGAGCGCGACCTGGCCGAGGGAGATCATCCCGACGCGCCCGTAGAGCACGCCGAAGCCGAGGGCAACCACGGAGTAGATCGCGACGCTCGTGAAGGTCGTGACGTAGTCGTCGCCGACGAGCTTCGGGAGCGCGATCAGTGCGAACGCGAGCAGCGCCGCGATCACGGCGAGCCGGACCCAGTTGCCGCGACCGACGCGCCGGGTCGCGGGAGCCGCACCGGGACGCGTCTCGCTCGGTGCCGTCGGTGAGGTCGTCTCGCTCAGCGCGCGGTCCCGGAGATCGTGACGACGCGCTTCCGCGAGAAGATGAGGAGCGCGATGATCGCGAGCACGAACGGCGCGGCGGAGCGGTAGCGCGTGATCGACTCGTAGGGCGCGAAGATCGCCTGCGCGACGCCGATGCCGATCCCGCCGAGCAGGGCGCCCCAGAGCGACTGGAGGCGCCCGATCAGGGCCGCCGCGAGCGCGGAGATGACGAGGAACGTCAACGCGGAGTAGTCGAGCGAGGTGAGGAGGTCGGGCAGGACGAGCCCGGCCGCGCCGCAGATCAGGCCGGAGCCGAACCACGCGGACGCCTCGACGCGCCGCACCGGCACGCCGAGGGTCGCGGTGATCTCGCGGTCGTTCGCGAGCGCGCGCATCGCGGTGCCGAGCTTCGTCGCCCGGAGGAAGATCGTGATCGCGATCGTGAGCCCGACCGCAAAGCAGAGGACGATGATCTCGGTGAGGTTCACGACCGTGCCGAGCACGTGGTAGATGTGGCTGGAGCTCGGCATCGGCAGAAAGCGCGCGAACGCGCCGCCGATCGGGGCACGCCACGCCATGATGCCGAGGAGGATGAGCGCGAGCCCGAGCGTGCCCATCATCTTCGTCAGCGGGTCGCGGCCGGCGAACGCCGGGCCGAGCAGCACGCCGTAGGCGAGGTTGACGACGCCGCCGAACAGGACGCAGACGACGTACGCGAGCCAGTGCGGCACGCTCGTGTGCATCACCAGGTAGTACGCGATGAGCGCGCCTGCGGCGCCGACCGCGCCGAAGGCGAGGTTCAGCACGCCGGTCGCGCGGTAGAGGACGACGAGGCCGACGCCGGAGAGCGCATACACGCTCCCCAGCGCCAGCCCGAGGACGAGGTACGGCTTGAAGAAGATCCAGTCGACGCCGAAGAAGCTCAGCGCGAGCAGCTCATGCATTCAAGTGGCTCCGTCGTCCTTTCGTCGTTGTCGCTTCTACCCGTTCAGGTGGTACTTCTTCTCCCAGATGCGGGTCTGCCGGATCGGCTGGTCCGTGGCGCCCGTGATCTCGAAGCACGGCTGCTTCACGACGACTGCGCCGTTCTTGTAGTCGACCGTGATGTCCGTGTTGTTCGGGATGTGGTACGGGATGTTCCCGACGTACCACGGCTTGCACAGCATGTCGGTCTTGATGTTCGTGAGCGCCTTGACCGCCGCGTTGTACGACTTCGCGGTGATCGCGCCCTTGATGTTCATGAGCGCCTGCGTCGCGAACTTGGCGTCCATGAAGCCCATCTGGCCGAACGCCTGCGGCGCGATGCTCGGTGCGTACTTCTTGAGGATCGCGAACATCAGGCGCGTGTCGGGGCCGACCGACGGATCGATGTTGCTGAACTCCTGGTTGATCCAGAGGTGGCCGTCGAAGGTCGGCGAGAACTGGCCCGCCATGAACGTGTTCGCGATCGGCGTGGACGAGCCCCACTTCACGTCGTTGACGATGCCCTGGGCCTCGGCGGCCTTCATCAGGGCCGGCGCCGTGTCGGGCGTGAAGTCGAGGATGATGCCGCCGCCGCTGCCGGCGAACTGGTAGAGCTGCTGCACGATCGTGTTCGCGTCGGTGACCGGCAGGTGCGTCGGGAAGATCTTGACCTGGACGCCCTTCGCCGCGCCGTACTTCGCGACCGCGGAATCGGCGTACGCGGAGATCGTGTCAGGCGACGCGATCGAGATCTTCTTGACGCCGGCGCCGATCAGCGCCTGTGCCGCGCCGAGGTTCGAGTAACGCGGGCCCATGTTCGACTCGGCGTAGCTCGGGGTGCTGAAGCACTCCGCCTGCACGCCCGCGCCGATCACGATGTAGCCCTTCGACTGGTAGTACTTCCAGTTCGTCCCGCACTCGGCGAAGCTCGTGTTGCCGACGATGCCGACGGCGTGGTCGCTCTGAACCATCTTGCGCGCGAGCGCCGCCTCCTGCGCCGGGTTGAGAGCCTCGTTGTAGAGCGTGTACTTGATCGGGCGGCCGTTGATGCCGCCGTTGTCGTTGACGCAGGCGAAGTACGCCGCCGCGATCTTGCCGACGGTCGTGAAGTCGACGCCCGGGATGAGCATGTCGAGGCCGTCGATCTTGATCGGCGTGCCGGTCGCCTTCTTGCCGGTTCCCGCGCCGCACTTGCTCACGGCGGCGCCGGGCACCGCCTGCCCGACCTTGTAGGCCGGGCTCGCGCCTGCGCTGGTGGCGATGAGCGCCGTCGCGACGACCGCGACAGGGAGCCCGACCGCCAGCACTACCCTCCGAAGCGACATCCACTTCCTCCCTTCAAATGCTCCACGTTGAGCATGGACTCGGTGATCGGTCTCACCGGGCATCGCACGGCATCACCGGCGGATCCCCGACGAGGGATTCTTTCGTCGGGGAGGCCGTCGATGCAAGTCCGTTCATGACCCCGGAAACCTCATTGCCGTAGACGTCGGAGTTCGCCGGAAGTTGTGCGTCTCATCCTGCGGCATGGCACACGACTTCGACGTTGTTTCCGTCGAGGTCGTGAACGAATGCGGCGTAGTAGGTCGGGTGGTAGTGCTCGCGGATTCCGGGCGGGCCGTTGTCTGTCCCGCCCGCTGACACACCGGCCGCGTGGAACGCGTCGACGGTGGCGTGGTCGGGCGCGCTGAACGCGACGTGCGTCCCCGTGCCGACCGGCGCCCGTTCCGCTATCCAGAACGCCGGCTTTCCCTCGGGGCCCCACGCGCACGCCTTCCACTCCTCGAACTCCATCTGGATGCCGTACCCGAGAGGCGCGAGCGCGGCCTCGTAGAACGCGCGGCTCGCCTTGTAGTCCTTCACGTTCAATCCCACATGGTCGAACACGACGGGTCCTCCCTGATCGCAGTACGCTCGACCGGCATGATCCTCGAGAACGGCGTCGTCCGCTCGCTCGACCCGTCCCTGCCCGTCGCCTCCGCGCTCGCGATCGCGGGCGACCGCGTCGCCGGCGGCGTCGGCGTCCACGAGACGGCGCTCGCGAGCCCGGAGGTCGTCGACCTCGGCGGACGCTGCGTGCTCCCCGGGTTCACCGACTCGCACGTCCACTTCCCGACGTGGGCGGTCGCGCAGCACGAGGTCCGGCTCGAGGGCTGCACGTCGCTCGACGAGGCGCTCGAGCGCGTGCGCGTCGCGGCGGACGCGCTGCCGGCGGAGCGCACGCTGCGCGGGCACGGCTGGCGGAGCGGCGACTGGCCCGGCGGCCGCGAGCCGACGAAGGAGGACCTCGACGCGGTGACGGGCGACCGGCCCGCGATGCTGATCGCGCGCGACTACCACTCGCTGTGGCTGAACTCCGCCGCGCTCGCGCACGCGGGCGGCGACCTCGACGTCGCCGGCGGCGTCGTCGAGCGCGACGCGAACGGCGAGCCGACCGGCGTGCTGCGCGAGGAGTCCGCATGGCGGTTCAAGGACCGCCACCTCCGCATTCCGGACGACGAGTACGTCGAGGCGATGCGCGCAGGCGTGCGGCTCGCGAACGCGCGCGGCGTCACGTGCGTGCACGACAAGGACGGCTGGCTCGGCGCCGTGGGACTGTGGCAGCGGCTCGACGAGCACGGCTCGCTGACGCTGCGCGTCTGGCAGTCCGTCCCGCACGACAACATTCCGGAGCTCGCGGCGCTCTCGCTGCGCAGCGGCATCGGCTCGCAGCTCCTGCGCGTCGGCTACCTGAAGGTCTTCATGGACGGGACGCTCGGCTCGCAGACCGCGCTCATGCTCGACGGCAGCGGCGTGCAGATCACGAGCGGCGACGAGCTCGCGGAGATCGTGGTTCGCGGAGCGGACGCGGGCTGGCCGGTCGCGGTGCACGCGATCGGCGACCGCGCGAACCGCGACGCGCTCGACGCGTTCGAGCGCACCCGCGACGTGTGGAGCGCACGCGGCCTCCGCCCGCGCATCGAGCACGCGCAGTGCCTCGCGCCGGAGGACATCCCGCGCTTCGCGGAGATCGGCGTCGCCGCGTCGGTGCAGTTCTCGCACGCGACGTCGGACCGCGACCTCGCCGAGCGCTACTGGGGCGACCGGCTCGACGGGACGTACGCGTTCCGCTCGCTGCTCGACTCCGGCGCGCTCGTCGCGAACGGGTCCGACGCGCCGATCGAGGAGCTCGACCCGTGGGCGGGCGTGCTGGCGGGCGTGCTGCGCACGATCGACGACCGTCCCGCCTGGCGCCCGGAGGAAGGCGTGACGCTCGAGCAGGCGCTGCACGCGACGTGCGTCGCGCCGTCGTGGCTCTCGCACGACGAGCGCGTGCGCGGGACGCTCGTCCCCGGCCGCCTCGCCGACCTCGTCGTGCTCGACCGCGACCCGCTCGCGTGCGGGCCCGAGGAGCTGCGCGAGGTGCAGGTCGTCGCGACGATGGTCGCCGGCCGCTGGGTGCACAACCCGCCGCCGTGGCAGTAGCGCCCGCCCACGGCATGATGCAGGGATCGTGGCAGTAGCGACCGGCCATCGGATCTCCCGGGACGAGGTCGTCTGGGCCTTCGGGCCCGACCTCGTCCCGGTGCTCGAGGTCGAGCCGGGCGAGACGGTCACGTTCGAGACGAACGACTGCTTCACCGGGCAGATCACGAGCGAGGACGACGTCGTCACCGGGATCGACTTCTCGCGCATCAACGGCGCGACCGGTCCCGTCGCGGTGAAGGGCGCGGAGCCGGGCGACTCGCTCGTCGTCGAGATCCTCGACATCCGCCCGATCGAGTGGGGCGTCGCGTGCCTGATCCCCGGCTTCGGGCAGCTCACGAGCCACGTGCCGGAGCCGGTGACGAAGATCCTGACGGTCGAGGACGGCGTCGTCACGCTGAACGGGCGCATCTCGTTCCCGGCGAAGCCGATGGTCGGCGTCGTCGGCGTCGCGACCGAGAGCGAGACGGTCTCGAACGGGCTCGCCGGCGTCCACGGCGGGAACCTCGACGACCACTTCCACGCCGCCGGCGCGACGATCTACTTCCCCGTGCGGCAGCCGGGCGGGATGTTCGCGGTCGGCGACATGCACGCGGCGATGGGCGACGGCGAGATCTGCTTCACGGGCGTCGAGATCGCGGGCGAGGTCGACATCCGCTTCGGGTTGCTGAAGGGCAAGCAGGCGACGTGGCCGGTGACGGAGCTCGCCGACCGCTGGCTCCCCCACGCCACGGCCTACGACTACGCCGACGCGCTCCAGCTCGTCTCCGAGGAGGCGGCGAAGCTCCTCATGGACGAGCACGGGTTCACGCTGGAGGAGGCGTTCATCTTCCTCTCCGTCGCCTGCGATGCCGGGGTCGCGCAGGCGTGCAAGCCGGCCGAGGGCTTCGGGACGATCGCCCGGTTCGCGATCCCGAAGATCCCGGCCTGCCCGGCGCCGTTCACCACGCGGTAGCACCGACTACAATTCGGCCATGGCCACGACGGAACGGACGATGAATCCCGTCCACGAGTCGGCCACGTGCGGAGTGGCGGCGTGCGCCGAGATCATCGGCGCGAAGTGGACCGCACTGCTGGTGCACGACCTCTCCGAGGGGCCGCGGCGCTTCTCGCAGCTCGAGCACTCGTGCAGCGGCATCAGCCCGCGCACGCTCGCCGAGCGGCTGCGGGCGCTCGAGGCCGACGGAATCGTCGAGCGGCACAGCTATGCGGAATCGCCGCCGCGCGTCGAGTACGAGCTCACCGCGAAGGGCGAGGCGCTCCTGCCCGTCATCAGCGCGATGAGTGCGTACGGGCACACGTGGCTCGACTGCGAGCACGCGCACCCGCACGGGACCGCGTAGCTCGCGCTAGCTGGGCGGCGGCTCGCCGGTCTTCCGGCGGACGATCTCTTCCTCCTCCGCGAGGAGGCGCTGCTCGCGCTGCGCCGCGGCGTCCTCGCGATCCGTCACCTCTTGCGTCCGGCGCGCGAGGCGCTCCTCCGCGGAGCGGAGCCGCGTCTCCGCATCGGCGACGCTCCGTTCGCGGTCGCCGAGCGCGCCCTCCGCGGCGACGACCCAGCTGCTGCGCTCCTCGAGGTCGGCGGAGAGCGTCGCGAGCTCCCCGGCGCGCCGCTCGGCGGCGGCGGCGCGGCGCTCCACGGCGGCCGCGCGCTCCTCGAGCTCGCGCGCCGCGCGCTCGCGGTGCGTGAGCCGGGCCTCGGACGTGGCGAGCCGGCCCGCGCGCTTCCCGAGGGACGCGCCGACGTTCAACAGGTGGCGCTCGCGTTCCGCGCCCTCCGCTTCGCGAAGCTCGAGCTGCGCCTCGCGGCGCTCGACCTCGGCGAGCCGCGGCTCGAGCCGCGCCGACTCGTCCGCGAGCGCGGCGGCGCGGCGCGCGGACTCCGCCTCGCGCCGCTCGACCTCCGCGAGCCGCGCCGAGAGCCGCTCGTCCGTGTGCGCGGCGCGCGCCTCGCGCGCGTCGAGCTCGTCGCTCCGCCGGTCGAGCTCGCGCGACCACCGCTCCGTGCCGGCGACGGCATCCTCGCGCGCGGCGAGCGTCGACTCCGTGAGGACGACGAGGTCCATCCGTTCCTGGAGCTGCGCGCCGAGCTCCGTCAGCTCGAGCTCGCGGTCGACGATTGCGTTCTCGCGGCGGAGGACGGCCTCGGCGTGCCGCTCGCGCTCCGTGAGCTCGCGCTCGCGCCGGTCGATCTCGTCGGTGCGGTCCGTGAGCGTTCGCCGGAGCTCCGACACTTCGCGCTCTCGCCGGTCGAGGTCGTTCGCGCGCTCCGCGAGCTCGCGTTCGCTCTGGTCGAGCCGCGCGAGGCGCTCCTCCACCTCGTCGAGCCTCCGGCGCAGGAGCTCGTCGCCGCGGCGGTCGCGGTCGGCAAGCGCCGCCCACGCGGCGCGCAACTGGTCTTCGCTCTGTTCCACTGGCGGCAGGCCCATCGTGCCTACGTCGCCGGACGCTAGGTGGGGAGGTCGCCGAACGCGGTGTAGAGCTCGGCGGCCGCGTCGATGCCCGCGTCGAAGTAGCGGACGAGGAACTTCTCGTTCGGCGAGTGCACGTCGGACTCGGGCAGCCCGAAGCCGGTGAGGATCGTCGGAATGCCCTTCTGCTCGAGCGCGGGCATGATCGGCAGCGTCCCGCCGGAGCGCACGAGGAGCGGGCGCACCCCGATCGCCTTCTCGAACGCGTCGAGCCCGAGGCGGATCGCAGGCGCGTCCGGGTCGACGCGGCCGGGCGGCGCGCCCGCCCACGTCACGCCGACCTTCGCACCCGGCGGCGCCGCGTCGCGCACGAGCTGCTCCGCCGCCGCGCCGATCGTCTCGACGTCCTGACCCGGCGCGAGCCGGACGGTGAACTCGCCGGCGGCGTGCACCGAGAGCGTCGTGTTCCGGAGGCCCGGCTTGCCGCCGAGGATCCCGTTCACGTCGGCCGACGACTCGGCCCACGTCCGGACGTAGAACTCCTCCGCCGCCTTCGCGTCGAGCGGCGTCGCGCCCTGCAGCCCGATCTCGTCGGCGCCGGGCCGGAGCGTCGCCCACTGCGCGAGCTCGTCGGCGGTCGGCGGCACGATCCCGGCGCGCAGCGGCTCGGGCAGGCGGCCGTCGGGCCCGGCGAGCACCGCCGAGAGACAGCGCATGAGGACGTGGATCGCGTTCATCGCCGCGCCGCCGTACATCCCGGAGTGGAGGTCGCGGTCGCCGGTGTCGACGGTGACGTCGAACCCGACGAGCCCACGCGTCGCGAGATCGAACGCCGGCTTGTCCAGCTCGAGCATGCCACCGTCGAAGATGATCGCCGCGTCGGCGCCGCGGTCGTCGACGGCGAGGTAGTCGACGATCGTGTGGCCGCCGATCTCCTCCTCCCCGTCGCACGCGAACCGGAGGTTCACGGGCAGCGCGCCCGCCTCGGCGAGCCGCTGCGCGGCCTTCAGCAGGATCCAGACCTGGCCCTTGTCGTCGGTGATGCCGCGCCCGTATGCCCACTCGTCGCGGATCGTCAGCTCGAACGGGTCGGTGTTCCAGAGCTCGAGCGGCGCCGGCGGCTGCACGTCGAAGTGGCCGTAGCAGAGGACGGTCGGCGCGTCGTCCGCTCCGCTCGACGCGCGGATCTCGCCGAGCGCGAGCTCCTTCTCGCCGAACGGCGTCAGCTCCGCGGTGCCGCCGATCCGCCGGATGACGTCGCAGACCCACTCGCCCGCGCGCTTCACGTCCTCGCGGTGCGCGGGGTCCGCGCTCACGCTCGGGATCGAGATGAACTCCGCGAGCTCGCTACGCCAGGCCTCGTCCACGGGGCGAGACTCTACGCAAGTAGTGCGCCCCGCCGCCGAGACGACCCGCCTCGTCGTCGGGGTTGAGCAGGCCGCACGTCTTCAGCGAGAGGCAGCCGCATCCGATGCAGGTGCCGAGCCGGCCGCGGATCGCCTGGAGCGTCTCGATCCGGTCGTCGAGCTCGCGCGCCCAGCTGCGGGAGAGCCGCTCCCAGTCGCGCTTCGTCGGCGGGCGGCCGCTCGGGAGGGTGTCGAGCGCCTCGCGGATCCGCTCGAGCGGGATCCCGGCGGCGCTCCCGGCGCGGATCAGCGCGACCTTGCGGAGGACGGTCCCGTGGTAGCGGCGCTGGTTCCCGTCCGTCCGCTCGGCCTCGATCAGCCCCTGCCGCTCGTAGAACCGGAGCGCGGAGGTCGAGATCCCGGCGCGCTCGGCGACCTCGCCGATGGTCATGCTCACGGGCACTTGACTTGAACATTAGTTGAAGTCCTATCGTGCGCGCATGGCAACGACGGCGACGTACACATATGACGACCTGCCGGCACTGATGACGCGGCTGACCGGCGACGAGAAGCACGACCGGAGCTCGGCCTCGACGCTCGACGTGCTCTGGGTGCTCTACGACCGGATCCTCGGCGACGACGACCGCTTCTTCCTCTCGAAGGGCCACGGGCCGACCGCGTACTACGCGGTGCTCGCGGCGAAGGGGCTGCTCGACGTCGACGAGCTCGACCGGTTCGGCTCGTGGGACTCGCGGCTCGGGTACCACCCCGACCGCGCGCTCGCGCCCGGCGTCGAGCTGTCGAGCGGCTCGCTCGGGCACGGCCTCGCGATGGCGACCGGCGCGGCGTTGGCCGGGCGACGCGTGTTCTCTCTCGTCGGCGACGCGGAACTCGACGAGGGCTCGAACTGGGAGGCGGTGCAGTGGGCGGGACGGATCGGGCTCGAGACGCTCAACGTCGTCGCGGTCGACAACCGCTCCGCGACGTACGGCTGGCCGGGCGGGATCGAGAGGCGGTTCGAGCTCGAGGGCTGGACGGCGGTGCGCGCCGACGGGCGCGACCACGACGCGCTCGAGACCGCGTTCCGCGCGGCCGGCGGCGCGCATCCGCACCTCGTCGTCGCGGAGGTGCTGCGATGAGCTCGATGCGGCAGTCCTTCTACCGCCTCGCGGCGGAGGCGCTCGACGACGACCCGCGCGTCGCGATGGTGTTCGCGGAGATCGGCGTCGCGGAGATGCCGTCGTCGCACCCGCGCTTCTACAACGTCGGCATCCGCGAGCAGCTCATGGTCGGCGTCGCGGCCGGGCTCGCGCTCGAGGGGATGCGGCCTGTCGTGCACACGTACGCGCCGTTCCTCGTCGAGCGTCCGTACGAGATGCTGAAGCTCGACCTCGGCCACAACGACGTCGGCGCCGTGCTCGTGTCGATCGGCGGCTCGTTCGACGCGTCGGCGTCCGGGCGGACGCACCAGGCACCGGAGGACGTCGCGATCGTCGGCGCGCTTCCCGGGTGGACGATCGAGGTTCCCGGCCACGCCGACGAGGTGGAGCCCGCGTTCCGGCGCGCGCTCGCGTCGGACGGCCGCGTCTACGTCCGCCTCGAGCTCGGCTCGAACGCCGAGGCGCACGACGGCGGGCGGCTGAAGGTGCTGCGCCGCGGCTCCGATGCCGCACCGCTCGTCGTCGCGGTCGGCCCGACGCTCGACGCGACGCTCGCCGCGACCGCGGACCTCGACGCGACGGTGGCGTACCTCTCGACGGTGCGCCCGTTCGACCGCGCCGGACTCCGTACCGCGCTCGGCGGGACGGACGTCGTCCTCGTCGAGCCGTACCTCGCGGGAACGTCGGCGGCCGAGGTCGCCCGCGCGCTCGTCGACCGGCCGCACCGCCTCTTCGCCCTCGGTGTCGAGAACCCGGAGCTCCGCCGCTACGGCACCCCGGACGAGCACCGCGCCGCGCAGGGCCTCGACGCGGCCGGGATCAGGGCGTCGCTGCTCGCGTTCGCCGCGTGACCCGAACGGCCACGTCCGGTGCCAGGCACCGGACGTGGTTCACGAGGACAGTGGTTCGCCCTCGAGCCGCATGGGCAGACGGCAAACTGCAGTGTCGTCCCGAGAGGTCGATGTCCGTGGGAGACGCGTCCGGTGCCAGGCACCGGCCGTGTCCCAAAGAGACACTGCCTCGCGCTACGCGACGTCTTTGAGGCTGTGCGCGTCGGCGAGCGCGCGCAGCTTCTTCAGGCTCTGGTTCTCGATCTGGCGGATGCGCTCGCGCGTCACGTTGAACGTGCGCCCGACCTCGTCGAGCGTGCGCGGGTGCTCCCCGTCGAGCCCGTAGCGGAGCTCGAGCACGCGGCGCTCGCGATGCGAGAGCGTCGAGAGGATCTTGCGCAGCGTCTCCTTCCGCATCGCGACCTCGGCCGCCTCGTCCGGCAGCGGGACGTTCTCGTCCGTGAGGAAGTGCCCGAACTCGGACTCCTCCTCGTCGCCGACCGGCTTCTCGAGCGACACGGGCGTCTGCGCGCTCCGCATGATCTGCTCGACCTCGTCGATCGGCAGGTCGAGATCGCGCGCGACCTCGGCCGGCGTCGGCTCACGGCAGAGCTCGGCGCGCAGCTTGCGCTCCGACCGCACGATCTTGTTCAGCTTCTCGACGACGTGCACCGGCATCCGGATCGTGCGCGCCTTGTCCGCGAGCGCGCGCGCGACCGCCTGGCGGATCCACCACGTCGCGTACGTCGAGAACTTGAAGCCCTTGCGGTAGTCGAACTTCTCCGCCGCGCGCACGAGGCCGATCGTCCCCTCCTGGATCAGGTCGAGGAACGGGAGCCCCTGGTTGCGGTAGCGCTTCGCGATCGAGACGACGAGGCGCAGGTTCGCCTCGACCATCTCCTGCTTCGCGCCGTGATCGCCGCGCTCGATGCGCTTCGCGAGCTCGACCTCCTGCGCAGCCGTCAGGAGATCGACCTTGCCGATGTCCTTGAGGAAGAGCTGCAGCGCGTCGGTCGAGATCTCGCGCGCCTCGGGGACGACCTCCTTCTCCTCGGGCTCGCTGACGCCGACGACGTCGACCTGCAGCTCCTCGAGCGCGCGATAGACGTCGTCGATCTGCGTCGGATCGAGATCGAGCTCGTCGAGGGCGAGCGCAACCTCGTCGGCGCTCACCGTCCCGGCGGCCTGCGCCGCCTCGATCAGGTTTCGTGCTTCGTCCGTCTCGAGGATGTCCGCGACCTCCCGGACAGCCCGTCCTTCAACCCCTGCGCTCACGCGGCCCCCCTAGCCCCAACGGCACTGTAGGCGACGTCCGAAGATGCCGCACTGTGCCATGCGCACCGGACGTGCCGCCATGGGCCGTTCGGCTCATCTTTCTCCATCACTTGGTCCCACTGGTCGTTAGACGAACGAGCAGCGCTTTTGCCTGTTCACCGAACGACGAATCCGGCGACTCGGCGATCGCGAGCCGGAGCTGGCGCTCCCCCTTCTTCACCTGGCCGGTCCAGATCAGCAGCAGCCCGAGGTGGAGCCGGACGACCGGCGCGTTCGGGAAGACGCCCGTGAGCGGGCCGAGCCGCGAGAACGCGCGCACCGGGTCGCTCTTCGTGAACGCGCCGACGGCGGCCGCCGTCCGGATCGCGGCGTCGTGCGGCGCGAGCGCCGCGGCGGCCTGCAGCTCGCGCTCCGCGGAGACGGGCCGCTTCAGGTTCCAGAGCGAGACGCCGTAGAGGAGCTTCGCGTTCGCGTCCGGGCGCGCGGCCGCGCGCGCGAGCGCCGCGAGCTCCTGCGCGGCCGGGAGCTTCTGCACCGCGGGCGGCGGCGAGATCGCGGTGAGGATGTACGGCAGCCCAGGCGCCATCGTCGGGTGGAGCGCCGTCTGCGCGTCGACCGCGGCCGGCGAGTCGGGCTCGAGCGTCGCGGCGCGCTGCCACGCCGAGACCGCGTCCGCCGTGCGTCCGCTCCAGTAGAGCGCCCAGCCGAGGTGGAGCAGCGCGAGCGAGCTCCCGGGATGCGCGGCGACGAGGTGCTTCATCGTGTCGAGCGTGCCGTCGGGCCAGCGTGCGAACGCGGCGCCGATCTGCGCGTCGAGCGAGCCGTAGCGCGCGAAGACCTTCGCGGCGGCGGCGTGGCTCCCGTGGTTGTAGAGGCTCTGCGCCGCGGCGAGCGAGCGCGCCTGCGGATCGGTCCGGACGCCGAAGTCGAGCCAGAGCGGCGGCGACCCGGCGCGCGGCTTCGTCACCGCGCCGGGCGCGGTCGTCGTCTCGTCCCGGGTCTGGAGGAGCGTGACCCCGACCGTCACGGCGACGGCGGCCGCGGCGACGAGCGCCACGACGCCGACGACGCGCGTCCGTGCGGGCCGACCCCCCTCGGCGACGGCGATCACGGATCCGAATCTACCCGCAGCGGACCCGCATTGGCCTTGACTCGAGGTGCATCGCTATATTCTGGATAGTCATGGCGAGTTACCGGGAGCTGCTCCGGCAGGTGAGGAGCGAGATCGACGAGGTCGACAGCGCGGACGCCCGCGCGCTCCTCGACGGCCCCACGCCGCCGGTCCTCGTCGACATCCGCGAGAACGACGAGTGGGACGAGGGCCACATCCCCGGCGCCGTCCACGTCGCACGGGGCAACTTCGAGTCGAGGATCGAGGCAGCCGCGCCCGACAAGTCGCGCCCCGTCCTCCTCTACTGCGCCGCCGGCAACCGCTCCGCCTTCTCGGCGAAGACGCTCGAGGAGCTCGGCTACGAGCACGTGGCGTCGCTCTCCGACGGCTTCACCGGCTGGAAGCGGAACGGCTTCCCCGTGCAGCTGCCGCGCTCGCTCGACGAGGGAAAGCGCGCGCGCTACAGCCGCCACCTGCTGATCCCCGAGGTCGGCGAGGAAGGCCAGCTGAGGCTGCTCGAGTCGCGCGTGCTGCTGATCGGCGCGGGCGGGCTCGGCTCCCCCGCGTCGCTCTACCTCGCCGCCGCGGGCGTCGGCCGGCTCGGCATCGTCGACGACGACCGCGTCGACGCGTCGAACCTCCAGCGCCAGATCGCGCACTCGACCGAGACGCTCGGCGAGTGGAAGGCGGAGTCGGCGAAGCGGACGATCCAGGCGCTGAACCCCGACGTCGAGGTCGTCCCGTACCTCGAGCGCCTCACCTCGGAGAACGTCGAGCGGATCCTCGCCGACGGCTGGGACGTGATCGTCGACGGCGCCGACAACTTCCCGACGCGCTACCTCGTGAACGACGCGGCCGTGTGGCACGACATCCCGCTCGTCCACGGCTCGATCTACCGCTTCGAGGGACAGGTCACCGTCTTCAAGCCGCACGATGGTCCCTGCTACCGCTGCCTCTTCCCGCAGCCGCCGCCGCCGGAGCTCGCGCCGAGCTGCGCCGAGGGCGGCGTCCTCGGGGTGCTGCCGGGGATCGTCGGCTCGCTGCAGGCGAGCGAGGCGCTGAAGCTCTGCCTCGGCGCCGGCGACCCGCTCGTCGGCCGGCTCCTGCTCTTCGACGCGCTCGCGACGGAGTTCAACGAGGTCACGCTCCGCCGCGACCCGAACTGCCCGGTCTGCGGCGACAACCCGACGATCTCCGAGTACATCGACTACGTGGAGTTCTGCGCCGGAAGGCCGACGCACGCATGAGCTCCACGATTCGCATCCCGCCCACGCTCCGCGCCGAGGTCGGCGGCGAGCGCCAGGTGTCCGCCGAGGGCGGCACCGTCCGCGAGGTCCTCGCAGACCTGATGGACCGCTTCCCCGGCCTGCGCGAGCAGCTCGTCGAGGACGGCGACATCGCGCCGTTCGTGAACGTCTACGTCGAGGGCGAGGACGTCCGCACGCTCGACGGGATGGAGACGCCGGTCGCCGACGGCGCGACGGTGATCCTCCTGCCGGCGATGGCCGGCGGCGAGGGCACCGCGGTCGCGCCGAGCCTGCTCGACCTCGTCGGCAACACGCCGCTCGTCGAGCTGCGGCGGATGACGCCGAAGGCGTCGGTCCGGATCTACGCGAAGCTCGAGGGGCAGAACCCGACCGGCTCGATCAAGGACCGCGTCGCGAAGCTGATGATCGAGACGGCCGAGGCGTCGGGCGAGCTCGAGCCCGGCCGCGAGCTGCTCGAGCCGACGAGCGGCAACACGGGGATCTCGCTCGCGCTGATCGCGAAGCTCAAGGGCTATCCGCTCACGTGCGTCCTGCCGGCGAACGCGACGGAGGAGCGGCGGCGGATCCTCCGGCTCTACGGCGCGACGATCATCGACTCGCCGGCCGACCAGGGCTCGAACGGCGCCGTGCGCCTCGCGCTCGAGCTCGCCGAGCGCGACCCGCGGTACTTCATGCCGTTCCAGTACGCGAACCCGGCGAACCCGCGCGCCCACTACGAGGGCACCGGCGCCGAGATCGCGGAGGCGCTCGAGCACGTCGACGTCCTCGTCGCCGGCCTCGGCACCGGCGGCACGCTGATGGGCACCGGCGAGCGGCTGCGCGAGACCTTCCCCGACCTCGTCGTCGCCGCGGCCGAGCCGCTTCCCGGCGACCCGGTGATGGGCCTCCGCTCGCTCGACGACGGCTACGTGCCGCCGATCCTCGACCTCTCGAAGCTCGACCGGAAGGTGCTCGTCTCGAACGAGGAGTCGGTCGCCGCCGTGAACGCGCTGCTCGACAAGGAGGGCATCTTCGCGGGCGTGTCCGCGGGCGCCGCCGTCCACGTCGCGCAGAAGCTCGCCGGCGAGCTCGACGAGGGCGTCGTCGTCACCGTGCTCGCCGACGCGGGCTGGAAGTACCTCTCCGCCGACTTCTGGGGCGCGAACGACGTCGCGAAGTCGATGGAGCGCACGCTCTGGTGGTAGTCCCCGCCTCGCTGCGCGCGGAGCTCGCGGAGCACGCGCGCACGGAGCTGCCGAACGAGGCGTGCGGCCTCGTCGTCTTCAAGGACGGCGTCGCCGAGCGCTTCGTGCCGGGCAGGAACGCCGCCGCGTCGCCGTACCGCTTCGAGCTCGACGTCGAGCCGGAGGCGTGGTTCCTCGAGGACGACGGCTACGAGCTCGCCGTATTCCACTCGCACCCGTCGTCGCCGCCGCGCCCGTCGCGCACCGACGTCGAGAACATCGGGCTCTGGCAGGGCAAGCCGTACCTGATCTACTCCGTGCGCGAGGACGCGCTGAACGCGTGGACGATCGCGGACGGCGCGATCGAGCCGCTCGCGCTCGACTAGTCGCCGCCGTCCTCGTCGACGAAGTAGTCCTCCACGGCCTGCCGTGCGCGCGGGCGCTGGACGAACGTGACGGCGACGCGCTCGATCCGGTTCCCCTCGACCTCGAGCACGTCGAAGCGCAGGCCGTTGTACGCGACGTCGTCGCCGGGCTCCGGCGCGCGGCCGAGCTGGCCGAAGACGAAGCCGCCGAGCGTGTGGAAGTCCTCGTCGGGCAGGTCGGTGCCGAAGCGCTCGTTGAACTCCTCGATCCCGAACATGCCGTCGATGCGATACGTGTCGTCGTCGACCTGCTCGACCGGCTCCTCCGCGACGTCGAACTCGTCCTCGATCTCGCCGACGATCTCCTCGAGCAGGTCCTCGAGCGTGCAGACGCCGACCATCGCGCCGTACTCGTCGACGACGATCGCGAAGTGGTTCGCCGTCCGCCGGAAGTCCTGGAGGAGCGACGCGAGGTCCTTCGTCTCCGGCACGACGTACGCGGGCCGCAGCAGCTCGGCGAGCCGGATCGTCCCGAGGCCGCGCTCCTCGCCGACGACGGCGGAGAAGAGATCGCGGACGTGGAGCACGCCGACGATGTCGTCGAGCGTGTCGCGGTACACCGGGTAGCGCGTGTACGGCGAGTCGAGCACCGCCTCGAGCGCGTCCTGCGCGGGGAGCGTGACGGACAGCGCGACGACGTCCGGGCGCGGCACCATCACGTCGGCCGCGTCCTTGTCGCCGAAGATGAAGACGTTGTCGATCATCTCCTGCTCTTCCTCCTCGATCTCGCCCTCCTGCGTCGAGCGCGAGACGAGCATGCGGAGCTCCGCCTCGGAGTGGACGTCGCGCTCCGCGGCCGCCGGGTCGACGCCGAAGAGCCGCAGCACGCCGTCCGAGCACGTGCGCAGCACCCAGATGAAGGGGCCGAAGACCGTGAGGAACGCGCGAACCGGCGCGGAGACCCAGAGCGCCGTCGACTCGGCGTGCGTCAGCGCGGCGCCCTTCGGCACGAGCTCGCCGAGCACGACGTGGAAGAAGCTCAGGATGAGGTACGCGAGGATCACGGCCACGATCGTCGCGACCCACGGGTCGAACGCGTGCGTCAGGGCGGACTCGCCGAGCGCACCGATGCCCAGCGAGGTGAGCGTGACGCCGAGCTGCATCCCCGCGATGAACCGCGGCGGATCACCCGTGATCCGGAGCACGTCGCGGGCGCGCTTGTTCCCCTGGTGGTGCAGCTCGACGATGCGCGTGCGCCGCGCCGTGACGAGGCCGTACTCGGCCGAGACGAAGAAGGCGTTGAGGAGGATCAGGACCCCGACGCCCACCAGTTCGTAGAAGAGGGTCACGCCCCACACCCCGGGGCGCCGGTACCAGGCGGGATCTCGTCCACCAGCTACGAGCCAGTATAGGTAACGACGCGGCCGTCGTCGGCGCGGCCGGCGCGGCCGAGGACGACGAGCCGTTCGAGGTGCGAGAGCGCCTCCGCGACGGCGAAGCGGCGCTGGATCGGCGCCAGCTCGCGGCCGAAGAGGTCGTGCGAGACGTCGTAGCCGGAGCGCCCCTCGGCGCCGAGCGCGGACTCCGTCCGGTCGAGCCGCTCGTCGTGGTGCTCGGCGATCTCCTCGGCGCGGGCGTGCGGGTCGCCGATCGGCTCGCGGTGGCCCGGGTACGCGATCCGCGGCTCGAGCCCCTCGACGGCGGCGAGCGACTCGAGGTAGTCGCCGAGCGGGTCGGGCCGGCTGTCCGGGTAGAGGCCGATCGCGGGCGTGATCGGCGTGAGGACGTGGTCGCCCGCGATGAGGATGCCGTCGCGGAGCAGGCAGAGGTGCCCGTCCGCGTGGCCGGGCGTCGCGACGACGCGCCAGCCGGCGATCTCGTCGCCCGGGTCGACGAGCGTCGGGTTCCACGCGAAGCGGACGAAGTCGGCGAACACGTGTCCCGACTCGATCAGCTCGTCCGCGACCGGCTTCGGCACGCCGTTCCGGAGGAACCAGCCGGCGATGCGCTCCGGCCAGTCGTCCGCCCCCCACACCCGCTCGCACTGCGCGTAGTCGAGCCGGCCCTGGTAGACCGGCGCGCCGAGGACGCGCGACGCCTCCTCCGCCCCGCCGACGTGGTCGGGGTGCATGTGCGTGACGAAGATCCGCACGACCGGGGCGTCGAGCGTCGCGGCGATCGCGCGCCACGGCGGGTCGGGCAGGCCGAGCCCGGTGTCGACGAGCATCCAGCCGTCCTCGTCCCGCACGAGGTACGTGTGGACGTGCTTGGGCCCGGACGGCAGCGGCAGCGTCACGCGGAGGATCCCGGGCTCGAGCTCGACCGGCGTCCCGAAGTCGTAGGTGCGCGTTGCCGCCATCGCTCCCGATCCTACGGGCGGCGTTCCCTCGACCGAGGGAATCGAACGCAGTCCGACCGGCGTTCCCTCCTTCAGGGGATGAGGCGGCGACCGGTCCCCGCTTGATTGCGCGGGACGGGGGCGGCGGCGCCCCGAACTGCGGCAGAGGGGCACGGTGCGCGGATTCTCGAGGGCGTTCGTCGCGGCGGCGATCGCGGTACTCGCGGTCGACGCGGGGAGCGCGACGGCGGGGTCGACGCAGATCGGCCCCGGCGCCCTCACACAGGTCCACGACATCGTGTCCGGACACGGAAGCCGCACGTACGGGGCGCCGTCGCGCATCTCGCTCTCCTAGCGCAGCGAACATACGTTCGATAGACTCGGCCTCGGGGATGCGCGCCGAGTACCGGGAAGAGCCCTGCCGCTCCGCCCTCAACCGCGTGCAGGGCATGCCGTTCGGCTGGTCGCTCAACCCGTACATGGGCTGCGCGCACCGCTGCACGTTCTGTTACGTCCGCGCGTTCGAGCTGCGCGCCGACCGTCCGTCCGGCGACGCGTACGGCTCGAGCATCCGCGTGAAGACGAACGTCGCGGCGGTGCTGCGGCGCGAGCTCTCGCGCGCGTCGTGGGAGCGCGAGCCCGTCGCGATCGGCGCGGCGACCGACCCGTACCAGCCGGCCGAGGGCCGCTACCGGCTGACGCGCGCGTGCATCGAGGCGCTCGGCGAGTTCGCGAACCCGTTCTCGATCATCACGCGCGGCCCGCTCGTCGTCCGCGACGCCGACGTGCTCGCCGACGCGGCCCGGCGGGCCGACGTCTCGGTCACGTTCTCCGTGCCGACACTCGACACGGAGATCTGGCGCCGCACGGAGCCCGGCACCGCGCCGCCGCACCAGCGGCTCCGCGCGCTCGCGCAGCTCGTCGACGCGGGGATCGCGGCGAGCGTCGGCATGGCGCCGATCCTCCCCGGCCTCAGCGACCGGCGCGAGCTGCTCGCCGAGGTCGTCCGTGCGGCGCGCGCCGCCGGCGCGACGGGGATCTGGGCGAACCTCCTCCACCTGAAGCCCGGCACGCGCGAGCACTTCCTCGAGGCGATCGCGCGCGACTTCCCGGAGCAGCTGCCGGAGTACGAGCGCCTCTACGCCGGGCGCGCGTACCTGCCCGCGGAGCAGACGAAGCCGGTGCGCGAGGAGGTGCGGGCGCTGGCCCGGAGCCACGGCGTGCGAGACCGGCGGCGCGTCCGCCTGGAGCCGCCCCCGGAGCCCGAGCAGCTCCGGATCGTCGTCTGATCCGACCCGCCGCATAGAATCCGTCCGCGTCGTGGCCGCTGCCTCCGAGATCACCTGTCTGATCGTCGACGACCACGAGGTCGTCCGCGAGGGGCTCCGCCTCTCGCTCTCCCGCGCGCCGCACATCCGCGTGATCGGCGAGGCGGGCGACGGCGAGAGCGCCGTCGCGCTCGCCGAGCGACGGCGGCCGGACGTCGTGATCATGGACGTCCGCATGCCCGGCATGGACGGGCTCGAGGCGACGAAGCTGATGACGGAGAAGGTGCCCGAGACCTCGGTGCTCATCTTCACCGCGTACAGCGAGCGCAGCCTCCTGAGCCGCGGCCTCGAGTCGGGCGCGAAGGGCTACATCCTGAAGGAAGCCCCCCATCAGACGCTGCTCCGCGCGATCGAGAAGGTCGCCGGCGGCGAGGGCTATGTCGACCCGGCGCTCATGCCGGAGTTCTTCACGAAGGACAAGGACGACATGCTCACCGCGCGGGAGCGGGAGATCCTCCAGCTTCTCGCCGACGGCATGTCGAACGCGGACGTCGCGACGAAGCTCTTCATCAGCCAGGAGACGGTGAAGAGCCACGTTCGGCACATCCTCGCGAAGCTCGAGGCCGACACCCGCACCCACGCCGTCGCGATCGCGCTGCGCGACTCGATCATCGACTAGCGCGTGGCGGACGACTCCGGGCTGCACCGCGAGCTGACCGAGCAGATCCTCGGCGCCGAGCAGGACGAGCGCCGGCGGATCGCGTTGTTCCTCCACGACGGCCCCGTGCAGTCGCTCTCCGGCGTCGCCCTGATGCTCGACGCGGCGCTCGACCTGATCGAGCGCGGCGCGTCGGACCAGGCGCGCGACGTGCTCGACCGCGCGCTCGGCCGGACGAGGACGACGATCGGCGAGCTCCGCGACCTGTCGTTCAACCTCGAGCCGGTCGTGCTCCGCGACCACGGCCTCGCGACCGCGGTGAACGCGCTCGCCGAGGACCGCGGCCTCGAGCACGGCGTCCGCGTCGAGGTCGACGTCGCGCCGGCGGAGATGCTCGGCGAGCGGTCGAAGGCCGCGCTCTACGAGATCGTGCGCGAGGCGTTCGAGGGCGCGATCCGCCGCGGCCCGCCGACGCTCTTCTCCGTCACGGTCGCGCCGGTCGAGAAGAGCTCGCTCGAGGTGACGATCCACGACGACGCGCCGAGCGAGCGCCGCCGCCGCTCGATCGAGGTGCTCGAGGAGCGGGCGCGGACACTCGGCGCCGCGATCTCCGTCGACCACGGCGAGGACGGCACGACGATGCGCCTCCAGCTGCCGACGTACGCCGTGTCCGAGTAGCGCTAGGCGCGCGCGAGGTAGACGCAGAGCCGGCGGTCGCCGGGCAGCGGCGACGGCGCGACCTTCGTCACACGCAGCGTCTCGCCGTCCTGCTCCACCTGCGTCCCGACGGCCGGCGGCTCGCCCTCGCCCTCGCGCAGCTCGTAGCCGCTCGGCTTCCAGACGAACACGAGGTGGCCGTCGTTCACGGCGGCGCTACGCGATCGGCTCGTTGTGGACGTCGTTCTCGACCGCGTACTTCTCGGTCAGCTCGTCGACGACCCCCATCCCCTTCGGGTAGGCGTAGTTGATCTCGACGAACGCGTTCCACTTCTCCGGCAGCGCGTCCTCGGGGAAGATCGCCTCGACCGGGCACTCGGGCTCGCAGGCGCCGCAGTCGATGCACTCCTCCGGGTCGATGACGAGGATGCGTGCGGCCTCGTGGATGCAGTCCACCGGGCAGACATCCACGCAGGACTTGTCTTTGATGTCGATACAGGGTTCCGCGATGATGTAGGTCATTGGCGCCTACTCTATCGACGGCGCCAGCTGGTCGACGAGCTCACGTGCACGCTCGACGAGCGCCGACTTCACCACCACCTGATCGAATCCCGCGGCGTTCGCCGCGCGCAGCCCGGCCGTGTCCGTGTGGTTCGTGTAGCCGAGGATCGGGACGTCCGCGTACGCGTCCGCGACCTCGTCCGGATCGACACGAGAGATGTCGGCGATGACGAGGTCGGGGCTCTCGGTGTGGTCGACCGTGGTCAGGCGGTGCCCGGGGAGCAGTGCCTCGAGCTTTCCCCTGAAGAAGAGATCGACCCCACAGAGCAGGATCGTGGCCACGGTCGGAAAATAGCGCCCGCGGCGGCGCTGCGGAACCCCTCTCCCCCGGGTGCCCGGCACTTGGGGGCCGCGAAGTGCCTGGCACTTCCGGGGCGTAAGGTGCCAGGCACCTTGGGCGCGACCGACGACCACTTCGCCGCCGGGCTCGAGCTGATGCGGGCCGGCCGGTACTTCGAGGCGCACGAGGAGCTCGAGCTCGCGTGGCGCGCGGCGGAGCCGGCCGAGCGCGACTTCTTCCAGGGGCTCGTCCACGTCACGGTCGCGTGGTACCAGGCCGGGCGCGGGAACGCGGTCGGCACTGCGCGGCAGCTCGGGAAGGCGGCGCGGCGGCTCGGGCCGTTCGCGCCGGCGCACCGCGGCGTCGACGTCTCGGGCGTGCTCGCGCAGGTCGAGCGCGCGCGGGCGGCCGGCTCGCTCGAGCTCGAGCCGGTGCAGATCTAGGGCTTCGTCAGCCCGAGGTCGTCGAGCGTCCGGTTCAGCGCGACGTGGAGCCACCAGTCGCGGTGGAAGAACAGGAGCAGCCCGAGGAGGACGAGCGTCACGCCGCCGGCGACCTGGATGATGCGGTAGCGGTCGCGCAGCCAGCGGAACGCGCCCATCGCGCGCGCGAACGCGACGCCCGCGACGAGGAACGCCGCGCCGAGCCCGAGCGCGTACGCCGCGAGCAGGACGGCGCCCTTCAGCACCGTCCCGGTGTCGCTCGCCAGAACGAGCACCGCGGCGAGCACGGTCCCGATGCACGGCGCCGCGCACACCGCGAACGCGCCGCCGAGCAGCGCGGCCGACCCGCGGGCGCGCGCGCCCGTCAACAGCTCCGGCGCGAACACGCTCTGTGGCACCGGCAGGAGCCCGATGAACGCGAGCCCGACGACGACGAGGACGAAGCCCGCGATCTCCGTCTGCGCGCGCGCCGAGAACACGCCGCCGATCGCGGCCGCGCCCGCGCCGAGCACGACGAAGACGACGGTGAACCCGAGGATGAACGGGACGCTCGCGACGACGACGCGCCGCGCCGCGCCGCGCTCGCCGAGCCGGTTCGCCTCGACGCTCGAGATCGCCGACAGGTACCCGGGCACGAGCGGCAGCACGCACGGCGTGACGACGGAGACGAACCCGGCCGCGAACGCGACCAGCAGACGCGCGCCCATCTATTCGAACCGTGCGAGCGCTTCGTCCAACCGCCGCGCGCTCTCCGGGTCGAGCCCGTCCCCGTTCGCGGGCGGCGGCGGCTCGCCGTCCCGCCGGCTCCAGCGCCAGACGCCGAACGCGAGCACCGCCGCGCCGGCGAGGACACCGGCGATCGGGAGCCACCACGCCACGAGATCGAACCCCTTGTGCGGCGGCGCCGCGAGGATCCCCGCCCCGAAGTTCGCGACGAGCTCCGTCTTGATCCGATCCGCGGTCCAGCACTGCGCGACACGCGTCGAGATCTGCGCCTCGATCCGCCGTGCCGCCGGCGCGTCCGACTGGTCGAGCGTCGTGTGGCACGTGGGGCACATCACCTGCCCCTCGAGGTACGCGAGCGACGTCTTCGGCGTGCACGCCGATGCCGCCGGCGCCGCGACCGCGAGCGCCGCGACGATCGCGGCGGCCGCCCGCAGGATCACGAGTTGAGCGCCGCCTCGACGCCCTGGTCGAGCTGTCCGACGTCCGACTTCGAGATCGCCCCCGCGATGTGGTCGACGAGCCGCCCCCGCCGGTCGATGAAGTACGTCTCCGGCACGCCGGTCAGCCCGTACCGGTCGCCGACCATCCCCGAGCCGTCCTGCACCGTCGGATACGTCACGCCGTGATGCCGGAGAAAGTTGCGCGCGTCGCCGGCGACGTCGTTGTAGTCGATGCCGAGGAACACGACGCCCTGCGCGCGGTATCGCTTGTAGGCGGCCTCGAGCGTCGGCGCCTCCGCCTTGCACGGGCCGCACCACGACGCCCAGAAGTTCACGACGACCGGCTTGCCGCGCAGCGACGCCAGATCGAGCGTCCCGTTCCCGTCGAGCCGCTTGAGCGTGAACGCCGGGGCCCGCGCGCCGACCTTCGGCGCATGCGACTCGTGCGTGAGCCGCCACACGAGCAGCGCGAGGAGACCGGCGACGGCCGCGAGCGCGATCGCCTGGCCCGTCAGCTTCAGCCCGCGCGTCACGAAGAGACGATGAAGACGGGGGTCCCGACCGTGACGTGGTCGAACAGCCACTCCGCCTGCGGGATCAGCATGCGGATGCAGCCGTGCGAGAGCGAGTAGCCGATCGAGCCGGACTCCGGCGTGCCGTGGATGCCGACGCCGGGCGAGTCGAGCCCCATCCAGCGCGTGCCGAGCGGGTTGCCCGGCCCGGGCGGCGTCGGCTTCTCGCCGGCGGCCCACGGGTCGTTCGGCGGGTACCACCACGGGTTCTTCCACATCACGACGATGTGGAAGTCGCCGAGCGGCGTCGGATAGATCGCCTGGCCGGTCGCGACGTGGAAGCGGCGGACGAGCTTCGTGTTCCTGTAGAGCGTCAGGAGGTTCGACGAGCGCTGGATCACGATCGCGGGGCCGTACGTCCCCGGCGCCGCCTTCGGCTTCGTCGTCTTCGACGCGAGGACGATCGGCTCGCGCGTCCCGTGGATCACCTCGGACTGGATCGCGGCGACGATCGCGCGCTGCTGCAGCGTGCGCCCGAGGCGCGGCTTCGTGACGTACGGCTTCAGGTTCCGCAGCTTCAGCTCGGGGTTCCGCACGACGCGGTCGTAGCGCTTCGCGAGCGCGGCGACGTACGCCTTGACGCTCGGCTTGTCGAGCCCGGCGCGCAGCGCGAGGATCGTGTTCGGCGAGACGGTGAGCGCGCGCTGCGTCGCCGACTCGACCGGCAGCCGCATCCCGAACCGCGCGGGGTCGACCGTGAGCCTCGTGTGCCCGATCCGCAGCACGAGCGGCCGCCCGTAGTCGGCCTGCAGCGCCGCGGCCGCGGCGTCGGTCGTCAGCCCGCCGACGGCGACGCCGCCGAGGACGATGCCCTCCGGGATGACGGTCGCCTGGTCGGTCGAGGTCGCCGTCGTGTCCGTCGACGTCGTGGCCGTCGTCCCGGTCGTCGTCGACGGCGGGTTGTCGGCGAGGACCGCGGACGCGCCGACGCCGGCGAGCGCCGCCGCGAGCAGGGACAGGAGGACGAGACCGGGGCGACTCACGACTCAGAAAGGGGCAAGGATCCGGGGATCGTCGGTGATGATACCGTCGGCGCCCGCCTCGAGCAGACGCCTGGCGCGCTCGCGGTCGTTCACCGTCCAGACGTAGACCGCCGCGCCGATCGCGTGACACGCGGCAACCACGTCGGCGCTCACCACCTGCCAGTTCAGCGTCGCGGCGCGCGCGCCGGTCGCGTGCAGCCGCGCCGGGAGCCGCCGGGGCAGCAGCGCGCGCATCGCCGCGAGGGCCGGGCGGACGACCGGCCGCAGCGCGCGGCTGCCCGAGACGCCGAGCCGGTCCTCCGGATACGTGAACGCGAGCGGCAGCGCCGGCTCGGCCCGCGCGAGCCCGGCGAGGATCTCGGACGAGAACGAGCTCGCGAAGCTCCGCTCGACGAGGCCGTGACGGCGGAGCGCGCCCGCGATCCCCTCCGCGAGCCCGGGCACCTTCACGTCGAGCTGGACGGCGAGCCCGAGCCGGGCGACGAGGGCGAGCGCCTCGTCGAGCGTCGCCGCGCCCGGCGCGGCCGGGAGGTCGTGGCCGAGGACGAGCCCCGGGAGGACGTCCAGCTCGACCGCGTCGACGCCGGCCGCCGCCGCGGCCTCGACCGCCTCGAGGCTGTTCTCCGGCGCGAGGGCGGCCGCGCCCCGATGCCCGACCCGGACGAGGTCGCGCTCGCCGCGGAGGAGCTCCATCTCAGGCCGCCGGGCGGGTCACGGGGCCGAAGTATCGCCTTTTGCCCCGGGTTTCCTAGAATTCCCGCGTGGCCCAGCCCGTCAGCCAGCGATCCCCCGCCGACCGCGACCAGGGGGAGTCGCCGCCGCTCGAGTCCTCGATGTTCGAGCTGCGGTACCGGCACCACCGCGCGCGCCGCAACGCGAAGGTCCGGCAGCGCCAGGAGACGAAGCTCGCGCGGTTCCGCTTCTACATCGTGATGGCGGTGCTCGTCGCGATCGCGATCGCGTTCGTGATGGGCAGCTGGCACGAGATCCAGCACGTCTTCGGGTTGTAGATACTGCGCCTGTGCAGTCGCCCGAGCCGATGCCGCCGTTGAGGCCGGAGCCTGAGACGCCCGCACGCCGGCCGTCGCCGCGCGCCGCGATGCCCGGCGTCTGGGGCGAGCGGCTCGCGTGGGTCTCCGGCCTCGTGCTCTCCGTCTCCGCGTTCACCGGCTGGTACTCCGGGACGCAGGTCGACGGGCTGACGCTCTCGGTGATCGGCTGGCACACCGGCACGCTCGGGAAGCTCATCTTCTTCATCGGGCTTGCGGCGCTCATCCTCGAGGCGCTCCG
>Ga0335070_10000587_pt1 | contig 40764 bp, 30 predicted proteins | sample Lox_Sample_13_FD_206722 | JGI IMG/M metagenome (GOLD analysis project Ga0335070, IMG submission 206722) | Soil microbial communities from Loxahatchee National Wildlife Refuge, Florida, United States - Lox_Sample_1.3 | ecosystem: Environmental > Terrestrial > Soil > Wetlands | place: USA... | reverse complement strand
CGCCGAACTGGTGATCAGCTGGCGCCTCCGGCATATCCTGACCAGCAATGGCACGCCCATTCAGGCCTACGATCAAGACGCGTGGGCGACAACGTTCCACTACCGCCGGAGCTCTCCCAAGATTTCGCTGGAGACGTTTCGTGTCTTGCGGGGCAACAATCTAGCCCTTCTGAAATCAGTCCCGAAGAATCTGTGGGACAACTACGGCATGCACCAGGAGCGCGGCCAGGAAAGTATTGCGCACATCGTCAGCATGGTTGCCGGGCATGACATGAACCACCTGCAGCAGATTGAACGGCTCGCGAAGGGGAGCCGCTAGCTGCTCTTCGCGGATTCTCTTAGCGAACTCTGCGTTCAAGGCTTTTTCGCCGCCCCGCGCAGCGAAGCCGCGCGCGCACTGGCTTTCTGGGCCGCGTCGTTCTTGCCCAGCCCGGCATAGGCCTGCGCCAGCAACTCAAAGACCTCCGCGTTGCTTGGCTGCGCCTGCGAAAGCGGCTCGAGCTGCTGAGCCGCGTCCGCAAAACTCTTTTCCGCGATCTGCGCCTTGGCCAGACCCATCTGGGCTTCCACGCTGTCGGCCTGCACCAGAAGCGCGGCCTCGAACTGGTCTTCGGCTGCCTTGGAATCCTTCAATCCCAGGTAAACCTGGCCGAGCAGCAGACGCGCGGGGAACTGGCCGGGCATCAGCTTTAGACTCGCCTCCAATGCGTCGCGCGCTCCTGCCAGGTCTCCCGTCTTCTCTCTCGCCTGGCCCTCATAGAATGCGGCTGTGGCGTCGTCCGGGCGGACCTCGCGGGCGCGCTTCAGATGATCGGCTGCCTTGGCATAGTCGCCGGAGTTCAGCTCCAACTCTCCCAACTGCCGTAGCGCGGTCGGAGACTTGGGATCGAGTTGCAAGACTTTCTCGAGGGCGCTGCGGGCGTCGGCAGGGCGGTTGTCATCCGTGGCCAGCATGGCGGTATGCAACAGGTTCTGCTCTTCAATCTTGTCCTTGGGATCGGGCAGGGCTGAGGCGTTGGCGGTGCCGGCATTCGATCCACTCGCATAGCCGAGCGCCTGGAGATTCTTGCTTTGAGCATCAGTTGGCCCCGAGGGAGCTGCCCCGGATGTTCCCGCTTTGATTTGCGCCAGGATGCCACGAAATTTCTGTACGGTCGGATTCGTGGCTTCATACCCGTTCTTCAGTTCCCCGGGGTCCGCACGCAGGTCGTAAAGCTCCGGACGCGGGGCTTCAATGAACTTGAATTTCTCCGCCCGCACCGAACGCAACGGGGCCCATCCAAATCGCAAGGGATAGTCGGTCTCACCGATGGCTGTGAGGTCGGCGGTTTCCGCGTCAGAAAAGTATGGCTTCAGCGATTTTCCGTCGAGTTGCGCGGGAGCCGGAATGTGCAGCAGATCGAGCACCGTAGGCAGGATGTCGGTGGTGCGCACCTGGGCATCAACTGCCTTGCCCGCGGCGGCGCCCGCGAGCTTCACAATGAGTGGGACGTGGATGGTCGAGTCATAAAGAAAAATGCCGTGCGTGTCCTCGTGATGCTCTCCCAGCCCCTCGCCATGGTCGCCGACTACGACCACGATGGAGTTTTCGTACCAGCCACGCTGCTTCAGGTAGGCGAGGAAATTTCCCAGGACCGAGTCGGCGTAGGCGATCTCGCCGTCGTACAAGCGGTCTTTGTAGGTCTCCGAGAAGGGCGACGGCGGCTCGTAGGGATCGTGCGGGTCGTACAAGTGTACCCACACAAAATGCGGGCCGGCAGGGTGGGCTGTGAGCCAGGTTTCCGCATGCTGCACCACCTCGGCGCCGCGCCGCTCCACTCGCCCCCAGCGCGACTTAGTCTGTGCATGCTCCGGGAAGTTATCGTAGAAATCAAAACCGCGGTCGAGCCCCGGCGCCAGACTCTTGCTGTCCAGAATCACCGCACCAATAAACGCAGCGGTGTGATAGCCCTTGGACTTCAGCAATTCGGCCCAGGTGGAATGGTTTGGCGCCAGCGGCACCGCGAAGTCCGTTACTCCGTGAGAACTGGGCAGCAGGCCCGTCAGGATGGTTGTGTGTGAAGTGTTGGTGATGGGACTGGGCGTGAAGGCGTGAGAAAAGCGGATGCCATCCTTCGCCACGCTGTCCAGGGCCGGCGTCTGGATATGTTCGTCTCCATAGCAGTGGACGTGGTCGGCGCGAAGAGTGTCGATCGTCACCAGGAACACGTCGGGCTGGGACAGCTTTTTCTGGGGAGGAACCGCGCCCAAACTGGCGGCGGTGGCCAGCCAGCAGATAGCCAGGAGTCGGATGGCCTTCATAGCAACTCAGACTAGCATAAGCACACGCCACGCCTGCCGGGAACTTCTCTCGCCATGGGATATAATTCCTCCTACCCCATGGTGTCCTCCCGGTGTTTTGCATTCCTGGTGGTTGCCAGTCTGCTGGCGGTCTTGCCCGCTGCGTCGGCTGCCCCAAAACCCGCGCCCAACGTGGTTTTTATCACCATTGACACGCTGCGTGCCGATCATCTCGGCTGCTATGGCTACCAGCAGATTCGCACTCCGAACATTGATTCCCTGGCGGCGGACGGGGCCCGCTTCGAGCGCGCCTACACCGTGGTGCCGGTAACTCTGCCGTCTCATAGCGTGATTTTTACCGGCACCTATCCCCTGCGCAGCGGGATGCATGACTTCAGCGGCAACAAACTGAGCCCGGACCAGCCCACGCTGGCATCGGTGCTGCAGCAACAGGGATACACGACCGGCGCGGTAGTCGCTTCGGCCGTTTTGGACTCACGCTTCGGTCTGAACCACGGCTTCGACTTCTACTATGACCATTTCGACTTCAATCGCATGGAAGAAGCGAACTTAGACGAGATGGAACGTCCCGGCAACGTGGTGGCGGACCAAGCGCTGGATTGGCTGAGCAAGAATTATCAGCAGAAGTTCTTTCTCTGGATGCACCTGTACGACCCACACTATCCCTACCGCCCACCACCGCCGTATAGCGAAGAGTACAAGGACCATCCTTACGACGGCGAGATCGCCTTTGCCGACGCGCAGGTCGGGCGCCTGCTTGCGTTCCTCAAAGAGAAACACCTCTACGAGAACACGCTCATCGTCCTCACCGGCGATCATGGCGAGAGCCTGGGCGAGCACGGCGAGAAGACGCACGGCTTCTTCATCTATAACGCGACGCTGCACGTTCCCGTCATCATTCATCTGCCCGGCGCGCCGGCCAGGACCGTACCCGACATGATCAGCCTCGCCGACCTGATGCCCACGGTTCTGAGTGCCCTGCAAGTGGACATTCCTGCCCAGGTGCAGGGCCGCAACCTGCTTCCGCTTTTGGCCCCAAAGAAGGAGGACGAGGCGCGCAGCCTGTACGCGGAGACCTTTCTCCCGCGCCTGCACTTCGATTGGAGCGAGCTGCGTGCCGTGGAAACCGAGAACTACCACTTCATTGACGCGCCCAAACCCGAACTCTACGACCTGAAGAAAGACCCCGGCGAGATCCAGAACCTTTATGCGCAAAAGAAAGCGGTCGCCGAGGAAATGCGCGCCAAGCTGGCCGGCCTGATCCGCGAATACAGCGCCGGAAAAGAACTGGCCGAGAAAACCGGCCTCGACCCATCTCTGATGGAGCGCCTGAAGTCCCTGGGCTATGCGGGTTTCTCGGGAGGAGGCGGGACGCCCACCATCACGGACCGCAGCCTGCCCGACCCCAAGGACCGCATCGAGATGTACGAACTGGTCTCAGACGCGATCGCCAACAGCCAGCATGGCCAGTATGCGCAATCCGTCGAACAATTGAACGCCGCGCTGAAGACCGAGCCCGCTTCTGTCCCCGTGCACTACCTGCAGGGGTTGAATTATTACCGGCTGGGCGAGTTCGCAGAGTCCGTGGCTGAGTTTCAGCGGGTACTGAAGGCCAGTCCGCAGTACGCGCTCGCTGCTTTTCATCTCGGTCTGGCTTATGCCCGAACCGGACAGGTGGATGACGCCATCACCACCTTCAAGCGCACACTGGAGCTGGATGCCACCAACTTCAGCGCGGCTTACGATCTGGGCATGATGTACCTGCAGAAGCGCATGGCGGCAGAAGCTCTGGCGGCTTTCCAGCAGTCTGTAACCATCTCCGACGCCTACGCGCCCGGGCATCGCGCGCTGGGGGAGTTGCTGCTGTCGGAAGGACGGGTGGATGATGCCATCGCCGAGCTGCGCAAGGCCGCCCAACTGTTGCCGGACGATCCCGGCACTCATGCGGCTCTGGCCAAGGCCTTGACCGCCAAGGGATTGACCGCCGAGGCGCAGCAGGAAATGCGCAAGGCGCAGGAAGCCCGGCCGCAATGAGACGGCTCCGAAGGGCTGCTTATCTGGCCGCCACTCGGGCACTGACCATCGTTTTCGTCCTTTCCGCCTGCTCGCTCGCAGCTCAGGCACCCGCCCGTAAGCCTGCGGTCAACGTGATTCTCATCACCCTGGACACGGTGCGCGCCGATCACCTCGGCTGCTACGGAGACGCTCAGATTCAGACTCCCACTCTCGATGCTCTGGCGCACGATGGCGTGGTGTTCGACCGCGCTATCTCCCAGGTCCCGCTGACCTGGCCTTCGCATGCAGTCATCCTGACCGGCACCTATCCGTTCCAAAATGGCGTACAGGACTTCACCGGCCAGCCACTGGACGCTCGCTTCCGCTCGGTGGCCCAGGCGTTCAAGGCCCACGGCTACTCCACCGGGGCGGTGGTCAGCGCCTTCGTCCTCGATCGTAGCTGGGGATTGGCGCGCGGCTTCGACTTCTACGACGATGCCTTCTCCGCGGAAGCGTTCCGGCGAAAAGACATTGGACTGGTGGACCGCAGAGCGGATGAGAGTGTCCGCCATGCCCTGAGCTGGCTCAAAGGCGCCCGCCGGCCATTTTTCTTTTGGCTGCACTTGTACGATCCCCACAGCCCCTATGATCCGCCCGAGCCCTACCGGACCCAGTACAAGGATCATCTCTATGACGGGGAAATCGCCTACGCCGATCACCAACTCGGAAGCCTGGTCGCCTGGTTGAAGCAAAACCGGCTCTATGACCATACCGCAATCGTATTCCTGAGCGACCATGGCGAATCTCTGGGCGAGCATGGCGAGCAGGAGCATGGGTTTTTCGTTTATAACTCGGCCGTCCACATCCCATTGATCGTGAAACCGCCTGCTGGGAGCGGTATTCGGACTGGCCGTGTGGCGCGGCCGGTGGAGACCAGCGCGGTTGCCCCGACTTTGTTGCGCCTCGCTGGCCTGAAGGACGCGATCACCCAGCAGTTCAGCTCACGGGGACTGTTTGACAGAGCGGCGGAGAAAGAAGAGGAGGCGTACAGCGAGACGTTCTATCCCTTCAGTTCGTTTGGGTGGAGCCCATTGCACGCGCTCGAAACCAGCCGCTACCACTTCATCGCGGCCCCCACTCCGGAACTCTACGACCTCATTGCCGATCCCGCGGAGAAGAACAACATTGCGGCGCAACAATCCGCAACGGTTGCGGTGCTCAACGACAAATTGCAGTCGCTTCTGCGGAAAAATCCCTTCACCTCGAGCGAAGCGAAATCATCCGGGCTGAGTCCCGACGCAGCCGAGAAGCTTCGCGCCCTGGGCTACGTGGCCTACCGGTCGCCGGTGTCTGCCAAAGCGCTGGCCGCCGGCCTGCCTGATCCCAAGGACAAGTTGGCGGAGTTCAATGCCATTCTGAACGCGCAGGACGCATTCCAGGCGGGCGATTTCGATGCTGGGAAAAAGTTGCTGGACAATGTGCGGCAGCAGGATCCGCAGATCTACGCCGTGCCCTTCATGCTGGCAGAGGCCGCGATGCGGCAACAGCAATGGCAGGAAGCCGCGGCCCAGTTCCACCAATGCCTCGAACTTAACCCCAACTTCGACCAGGCCATGACCGGGTTGGCGCATGCCTTGATTGCCCAGGGCAAAGCGGCGGAGGCCCAGCAATGGATCGAGAAGGCGCTGCAGTTCAATCCCCAGAATTATCGCGCCTGGTACGATCTGGGGACGCTCGACGTGAAGACAAATCGTACGGCAGCGGCATCTGCCTATGAAAAGGCGCTTGCCATCCAGCCCAACTTTGCTCTTCTGCGGCGGGATTTCGGGATGCTGCAGTTTGAGGAGAAGAATTATGCGGAAGCAGCGAAGCACCTGGCGAGAGCGATCGAGCTTGGGGTGAACGAAGCTCCGGTCTTCAACTTCCTGGGCATCTCCTACAGCCGGACCGGGCAGTTGCAGAAGGCGGTGGCCAGTTACCTACGAGCGCTCAAGCTCGACCCCGGTCTGGCTGAAACGCACGTCAACCTCGCCTATGCTTATCAGCGGATGAATCGCGCCAGCGAGGCCAACCAGGAATACCGGGCCGCTTGCAGGCTTCAGGACAAGTTTTGCCGGCTCGTGCCCAAGTCCAGGTAGCGCAGAGTGACACCCTCTCTGGCAACCTCGCTCATCGGATTAACGGCTGGCCTCTAACTTGTTCAAGGCCTCTTTGACTTTGGGGGCCAAAGGGTCGTCAGGCGAGTCCTTGAGAAACGCCTTCAGTTCCGCGGTGGCTTCCGCTTTCTTCTGTTGCGCGAGGTAGAGATTCACCAGTTCCAGACGGACCCGTGACATCTTTGGGGCAAGCTCCAAGGTCTGGCGGAGAGCGCGCTCCGCCTCGGGAAATTTCCCCAGACGTTCGTAAATGGACCCGAGGAGGAACTGCCCGAGCGGCGAGTTCGGCTGCCGCTTGAGCCCTTCCTGGACACTGCTTAGCGCGCCCTCGTAGTTCTTTGTCATCAGCAAAAGATTGGCCAGGTTCAGGTGGGCCTGCGCATCGCTCTGGTTGAGCTTAATGGCCTGCTCGAACTGGTCTTGAGCGGACTTGAAATCCCGCTTGGCCAGGTAGTCGGAGCCAAGATTGTTGTGCGCAGGATAGAAATCCGGGGCCAGACTGAGGGCCTTCTCATAATGGCGGATGCCTTCGTCGCGCTTGCCCTTGCGGTCCGAATCCAGTCCTCGTTCAAACTCCTTTACCGCTTTCTTGGGAAATTGGCGTCTGTACTCCGCCAAATCCACCATATAGGGGTTGCTGCCGTTGTCGCGATTGGGCAGCGGCTCCTTCTGCACTGCCTCCCGTCGAGTCAGGTTTATCGAGACTGTGGTAATCGTGGAGATGGCCGTATTGAGAACCGCCAGTTCATCCACAGGGTAATAGTGCTCGTCTCGAATCACCACCCGGTAGGCATCATCCACGAGAGAGTCGAATTCAAAGTTCCCCTGCTCGTCGGTGTACCTGCTCGCAATGGGTGCGCCGCGAAACTGCAGTTCCACCAGGATGCGGCCGGGAAAGTCACCCCGGATGACGCGGACTTCGCCTACGATTCTGCCCGTTTCCTGGGCACAAAGAGTCAAGGGAATTGAGAACAGGAGGGAAACCGCGCCGTAAAGTATCAGCTTTCGGAACGCATACGGCATGACACTGACTACAAAGGACAAGCCTGCCCCCACGTGAGGTGGGGGCAGGCTCTCCAGAGTTACGGCTGCCGACTTAGAAGCTCAGCCTCAGCCCAAATTGAATATTGCGCGGATTCAACGTGCCGCCAGCCTTGCCGAATTCGCCGTCACGTATCTCATTGTGGCCGACGCCACCACCAGTCGCCAGCACAAAGTTGGTTCGGTTAAAGATGTTGAAAAATTGCGACTCGAACTTCAAGTTGAAACGTTCCGTGATCTTGAAGTTCTTCGCCAGCGTCATGTCCGCGAACCACAGTCCCGGTCCCACGAAGGTGTTGCGGCCGAGATTGCTGACACAACCGAGGCAGGGCGCAGAGAACACCGGCAAACCCGCTGCCGCAGGATTGGCGCAACCTCCGTCAGGAGGATTCACTGAGCCATTGGGACACCAGCCGGTCGCCCAGAGGCTTTGGCTGCCACCGCCGAAGTTGGAGATCGAAGAATTGGGGCGATCGTTACGGCCGTGGTCAAGGTTGTAGTCCCCACCCAGGTTTTCACAGTTGCCGGTGTTCACGTCGTCTGCAGTACACTTAGTCAAACCGAGAGACGAAATCGTACGCAGGTTGGCTGCCTGGGCGATGTACGGCTCCCAATGTGCACCGCTCTGGAACGACCACACACCATTGTAGGACCACCCGCCCAGCACCGCCCCCATTACGCCATGCAGGTTCTGGCCGGGGAGGTCGTAGACGTAGTTGATGATGAGGCGGTGGCGAATGTCGAATAGTGAGTTGCCGCGATCCAGCCCGGGCAGGGTGAAATCGGTCGTGTACCCCTCTCCCGCACCCGCGCCGTTCGCGGTGGTCGCACCACTATGCCAGGTCGAGCCGCCATCAATGGTATGGCTCCAGGTGTAGTTCACGTTGAACATGAGCCCGTGGCTTATCTGCTTCCTCAGCGAAACCTGCAGCGAGTTGTAGTTCGAGTTCACCACATTCTGCCAGTTCCGCATGTTGCCGTAGATGGCGTTCGCGAATCCACCATTCCCGGGCCAAGTGCGGCCGAAACTGTCGGTTACGAAAGAGCCAACCGGTGCTACAGAAGCCGGATAGCGGTTGATGTTTTCTGAGCGGAACAACTTATGGCCGGCATTCCCCACGTAGTTGGTCTCCAAAACCAGCTTCCAGGGAAGTTCGTGCTGCACTCCCAGGAAGTAGTTGTAAACGTAGGGGTCACGAATGCCTTCGGGGAGAACGATGCCCGTCAGGATGGCCAGGTTGGGACTGAAAGGCGCCCACCCAGTAAGGTTCCCGACGGCCTGTGCCCCTCTCCCTTGCCCAGGGTTGCTGGGTTTTAGAGTGTAGTTAGGTGGCTCGCCACTAGGGAAACAACTGGTTGCGTTACACGTGGTGGGCCCGTAGACGATGGTGTTCACATCGCCGTTCAGGAAGTTATCTACGAAATTGAACGAGTAGTAGGGAAGGTTCCAGCGCGAGTTCGAGAGCGGATTGTAAAGGGTGCCCTCGTAGGCGACACCGAAGCCCCCGCGTAGCGCGGTCTTGCCGTTGCCGAAGACGTCGTAAGCAAAGCCGACCCGCGGGCCAAGATTGTTGTGGTCGCCTGCTCCCAGACCGCTGGCCGGCGCAAAACCTCCCGAACCGCACACACCCTGCACTTGTCCCAGCTGGGCAATCTGCGTCTCCGTGAACCCCTCTGGGCAAGTGGCTACATTGTTCGCGCTGATCACACCGGCCAGGAGGTTGCTGCCCGGGCCGGGCACAAAGGTCGTCGCCAGATTGTTCAACTCATTGTGGCGGGTAAACAGATCCCAGCGAAGGCCAAGGTTGAGCACCAGCTTCTTGGTGACCTTCCAGTCATCCTGGAAATAGATTCCCACCTCCAAGTTACGCCAGTGGCGTATGTTGGATGCTAGTTGCGGGGTCGGGTTCAGGTTCAAGTTGTTGATGTCGCAGGGTGCGGTGCAAATCCCCGGATCCACACCGGCATCCTCTTCAGCCGGGGCATCAGCGGCAAAGAACAAGGGGTCGAAGAACTCGTACGAGGGACGAGCTACGTTGAATTCGCTGTTTTCGATGTTTCTCCGGAAGTCTGCCCCGATCTTGAAGCTGTGGTTGCCGTGGCTGATGGATACCATGTCGGAGTAGGTGTAGATGTGCTCGGTGAAAAACTGCGGGTAGCCGGCATAGGAGCCGAATCCTGCTGTGCCGTCGTCCAGCGTGCCCGCCACCCCGATCTGGGGTACGCCCGGAATTCCGGCGGAGATGGGGAGATTGCTCTGCTGGTAGCCAACGCGAAGCTCGTTCAGGATCGTGGGGGAGAACGTGTGCACCCAACTGAACTGCCCGCCCGGGAACAGTCTGGCGCTCGGGTTGGTAAAGCCGCGGGTGCAAGCAGGATTGCAATTTCCGAACCCGTCCGAAGTCCTGTAGTAGTTGAACTGAGCGAACAAACGATCGTTTGAGGTGGGGTTAAAGTCCAGGCGGAATGAGGCTTCGTCCCCATTGTACAAGTTTCCATTACCCAGCGGCCCCCTTTGCTGGGGGTAGATAGCTACGCTCTGGAGCTGGAAGGGCGCGTTGCGATTGGCAATCCCCGGCGTGATCCCCGGCGTGGTCGTACAACCCAAGAAATTCATGATATCGATGTCCTGCTGGGTAACTCCCAAAAGGGTTGAAAATTTGGGAACCAGAGTCGCTGCAAGCGGATCCGTAGTGCCTGCAAAATTGTCAGGACATAGGTAACCGGAGAAGATAGGACTCAAAAGCGGAGCGACGCTTGGATCCACTGCCCGAGAAGCCGGGCAGTCGGCAGATACTGGCCAGCACGTCAACGGCACGTACTGGTTCAGAGATATTGCATTGATGCCGGGCAAGGTCGGCTTGAAATTCTTGTAGAGCAGGGCAGCTGTGGAGTCCGGGAACGCATTAATTACAGCATCCCGGAAGTCCTGCGATTCGACCAGGACAGTCGAGGGTGTATTGGAGGTCTTGTAGCGCTCCCCCTGATACGCGGCAAAAAAGAACAGCTTGTCCTTGAGGATGGGGCCGCCGAAAGTGGCGCCGAACTGGTTAAAGCGAACCGGAGGATGGACGCACTTGCTGGTATCGCCGGCTGTGCAGAGTATGCCCTTCGGATCCTTGCGGGGATCGGGTTGCTGATTCAGGAAGTAGTAGTTGGCGTCCAACGCGTCGTTGCGGAGGTACTCCCACGCGGTGCCGTGGTAAGAGTTGGTACCCGACTTCGTCACCAGATTGTTGATCGATCCGGCGCTGTTGCCGTACTGCGCCGACATGTTGAGCTGTAACTGCTGGAATTCCTGCACGGTGTCTTGAATGGGCGTAACCAATTCGCCGCCGCTGAGGTCTTTGTTGGAGACGCCGTTGATCAGAAAGCCGGTAAAGTCCTCGCGCAGTCCGTTGACCACGGTGTCGTGGCCCTGCTCAAAGTCGGTGCCGGCCACGCTGATCGCTCCCGGGGCCAACTGGATCAGGTCATAAACGTTGCGTCCGTTGAGCGGGAGATTGGCAATCTGCGAAGCTCCCACGGTCGCCGCCAGCTTGGAATCCTCGGTGTTGACCGCCGCTATTTCACCCGTGACCTCCACCACTTCTGTGGCTTGGCCGATCTGCATCTTGAAGTCGACGTGGGCGGTAGTGCCGGCGTTCAGGTACACGTTGGTGTCGGTGGCTCGTTTGAAACCCGGCGCCTCCACCGTAATCTTGTAGGAGCCAACCGGAAGCTCCCTGGCGGTGTAGTTGCCGGTCTGGTTGGTAGTCGTTTCAACCGACAAATTCGTACCCATGTTGGTTACGGAGACCTTGGCATTGGGAATGGCCGCCCCGGACGGGTCGGTCACCGTACCGGTAAACTGACCATTCTGCACCTGCGCCGCTGCACCCAGCGCCAGCATCAGCACGGAAAACAACACGAGGCAGAACTGCAGCTTTTTCATTGACCTACCCTCTCGCACTGTGGGATGTGTTCAACCGGAATGTCTTTGTCAGCGCACCTTGAAGTCACGCCGGGATGTAAGCTACGTCACGCCAAACCGTGAAGTGCGCAGCATTTTGCGCCCCTCCAGCCGGTCTGTCAAGCTATGTTGCTGATGGCTCTCGAAAAATTCCGGAACATCGGGCAGGAGACACATCACCCTCTCCCGCCGGCTAAAACTATCGAGAACGTAGGCGCAAGTAACCTTCCAAAGCATTCATGCAGCAGAATCATTTACTTACGAGAAATCCCACAGCCTGCGGCTATGACGAAGTGGAGACAGTCCCTGACAGCACTCCGCAATTTGGAAGATTTGTCACAGGATGCTATGAAGCTGATCACGTTACGGTGTGATTAACCGTGGGGCTGGACAGCCGCCGGCGGCGGCTTGCCCGGGCCTCCGGGTGCGTCGGAAGCGGCGGGGCGCCTTGCGATTATGCCGCGCCCTTCCTCGATCACCAATTCCTGATCGGCGGCTTCCGGCCCCAGAGAGTCCACTTTGCCGGAGGGCCAGTGCACGACGATCGAGTCCACCCGGGTGGCCGCACCCAATCCGAAGTGTAACCGCGGGTCACTGGCCGACTCGAAGCTGCTGTTGGCGCGCACCTCCGCGGTCTGCGTCAGCCCACCCGCCTTGATCTCCACCCGGGCGCCAAAGCCGTCGCGGTTGGAGCGTGTGCCCACGGTCTTGATCCGCAGCCAGTGGCCTTGCTTGGGCGTCCGGTTGCGCAGTAAGACCGGGGAACCATCCAGCACGCTGATCAAGATGTCTTCCGCGCCCGAGTTGAGAAAGTCCGCCGCCGCCGCGCCCCGGGCCACGTAGCGCCGGGAGAGGGGGGCGCCCGCGCGCATCCCCACTTCCTCAAACTTGCCAGCGCGGAGATTGTGAAACAGCAACGGCCGCTCGGCGTAGGTCACGCCGAAGGAGTGCTGATCCATCTGCGGGTTCACGTGGCCATTCGCCACGAAAATGTCCGGCCAGCCGTCGTTGTCGAGATCCACGAACCTGACCCCGAAACCGAGAAAAGGAACGCTGACCGGCCCAAACCCGGCGGGGCCCGCCAGGTCGGTGAACTGGCCATTGCCGTCGTTGTGATAGAGATTGTTGGTGTCGTCGGAGAAATTAATTTTCGCCAGGTCGGGCCAGCCATCGTTATCGTAATCGGCGGAGTCTACTCCCATGCCGGCCTGCTCCCGGCCGTCGGCGCTGTAGGCCACGCCTGCTTCCGCGCCCACTTCGTCAAACCCACCCTTGCAATTGTTGTGGTAGAGCAGGCTGGGCGAGGAATCGTCGGCCACGTAAAGGTCCAGACACCCATCGTTGTCGTAGTCGAGCCACAGCACACCTAAGCCATAGTAGGCGCCGGGATCGATGTTCAGCTTTTCGGTTACCTCGGTGAAGGTGCCGTCTCCGTTGTTGTGATACAGACGGTCGCGCGAGCCTTTCAGCCCGCGCGGCCCGCAGGAGACCGGAATGCCGCGATACTGGCAGAACGGCCCCTGCCCGAATTCCGGCAAGTGATCGAGGTCGAGATCAACGTAGTTGGCGACATATAAATCGAGATGACCGTCGTTGTCGTAGTCGCCAAAGGCTGTGCTCGTGCCCCAACGCCCGGGATTGCCGACGCCGGCTTTGGCGGTGACGTCGGTAAAAGTGCCGTTGCCGTTGTTGTGGTAGAGCACGCCGCCGTCGAGATAGGTGATGTAGAGGTCCTCCCAGCCGTCATTGTCGTAGTCGCCCGCGGCCACGCCGAACCCCCAGCCGCAATGGGTGAGCCCGGACTTGGCGGTCACATCGGTGAAGGTGCCATCGTGATTGTTGCGATAAAGCTTGCCGGGATGGCAGCGGCCGGCACGCAGGTCCGCGAGTGTGGACCCGTTCACAAAGTAGATGTCCATCCAGCCGTCGTTGTCGTAATCGAAGACCGCGACGCCGCCACACATGGAATCCATGATGTAGCGTTTGTCGAGGCTGCCGCAGGTGAGGTGGAAATCGATGCCCGAAGCGCGCGTGACATCGGCGAACGAAAGGCCGGAACTCGGGACAGCTTTCCTGCTAGCGTGGCCCGCGGAGGGCGTCTGGCGGCTCCGCCGCTGCTGGGGCCACGCGGCGGCGGCCAGCAACAGCGCTGCGCCCGCCACGCATACGGCGGCGGCCAGCACCCGGAGAGACGATCGGAAGCTCAGCATCACTGGACTCGCCCGGTGGCCATTCCTCCGCTTTGCGGCTGCGCCTTCTTCAATTCGGCGAAGCGCTGACGCTCCTGCCGGGCTTCTTCGACTTGGCCCGCTTTCTCCAGGGCACGCGCCAATTGGAAGTGTGGACTGGGGTCGGTCGGTTTCAGTTCGATGGCACGGCGCAGTGCGGAAATGGAGCCGCCAACATCGCCTTCCAGCAACAAAGCCTTGCCCAGATCGTAGAACGCGTCGGCATTCTGGGAAGCCAGTTCCGTGGCCCGTTGCAGGCGCGCGATGGCCTCCTTCCAATCACCGGTTTCGAGGAGACAATCCCCGAGCCGGTACAAAACCTCGCCGTCCTCAGGGCGGCGCGCAACTTCCTTCTCGTACTCCGCGATCGCTTCGGCATTGCGGCCCAGGCTAGCGTATGCGAATCCGAGATGGTAGTGGCCCAGCGGGATGCTCGGATCTACCCGCAGCGCGGTCTGAAACTGTTCAATCGCCTGCAAAGTGCGGTTGGAATTCTGGTAGGCGCGTCCCAACAGCACGTGTGCCAATGCGTTCGAACGGTCCAGGGCGACGGCCTTTTCGAGTTCGTCGGCAGCCGGCGAATATTGGCTCTGCGACAACAGCACCAGCGCGATATCAAAGTGAATGCCGAAATCCTGCCCTTCGAGTTTTTCACTGCCCTGCAGCGTCTGCAGCGCTTCCGCATTCCGGCCTTGCTTGAAATAAACCAGTCCGAGCCAGTGCTGCAACTGCGCATCTTGCGGCCAGTGCGTCACGGCTGCGCGCCCGGCGCCGGCGGCCTCTGCGAATCGCCCGGCCTGCAGATAAGCGAGCACCAGGCCACGGTTCACTTCCAAATTGTCTGGCGCCAAGCGAAATGCCTGCTCGAAATCAGCGGCCGCCCGGTCGAACTGCCTGGCATCCAATGCTGCCTGACCGCTGCGAATCAGCGCCTGAACACTCACCGGCTGAGCGACCGCCGGCAGCAGCGTCAGCAGCGCGATGGCGGGCAGGAATTGCAGCACTCTCAGCCATTGCTGGCGAAGCCGGGCGTGCCGGGCACCGGCCGGAAAGTAAACCACAGAAGCCGTTAGCCGGGGAACAAGCCGCATGAGACCGCTCCTCTGCATCGTAACGTGCGCCGAGCGGAGGCGCAATTGTTGCCATGCCCGCGCGCGGGCCGTAGAGTAGTGTGTCGCGCTGTGAAGCAATTCTGGCGGAGTTGACCGGCATGAACATGAGGCAACACCTGGGACGCTTGTTTGCCTACGACGACTGGGCCAACCGAGAGGTGCTGACAGCGCTGAAGCAATCCGGCGGACAACCGCCCCGCTCGCTTCAACTCGTGGCGCACGTCTTTGCCGCTGAAAGACTGTGGTGGGAGCGTCTGCAGTCACAGAAGCAAAGCCTTCCAGTTTGGCCCGAGTTCAGCCTGCAGCAGTGTGAAGCCCAGGCTGACGAGCTTCCCGGGCTCTGGAAAAACTATTTGGACCAGCAGGCTGATTTCTCGCGCCCGATCACGTACAAGAACAGCAAAGGGGAGATCTGGACCAGCCAGCCGCAGGACGTCCTGCTGCACGTGCTCATGCACTCCACTTATCATCGCGGGCAGATTGCCACCAGTATGCGCGCCGCCGGGTTCGTCCCGGCCTACACCGATTTCATTCACGCCGTGCGGAAAGGATTCGTGGAAGAACCATAGAACATGACCGAAATGAAGTCTCTCCTTGCCGCGGTCCCCCAGGCCATCGCCGCCGTCGCGCTGGTGGTCTTGACCTTCTCGTTTCCGGTTCCCTGGAACACCATGCACTGCTTCGGTGTTGCCATCACGATATCGGCCGCAGTGCCGTTTCTCGTGGCCCGCTACCAGCTGGGCAAGTCATTCGCGATCGGCGCGCAGGCCAAGCAACTGGTGACTCACGGCATTTACTCTCGCATTCGCAACCCGCTGTACGTCTTCAGCTCGCTCATGATTCTGGGCGCCGTGATCTCATATCAGAAGCCGGGTTTCCTGCTTATTCCTGGCACTCTGGTGGTAGTGCAATCGATCCGGGCACACCGCGAAGCTCAAACTCTGGAGGCAGCCTTCGGCGACGACTACCGCGAATATCGCAAACGGACGTGGTTCTGAGGGCACTGCGCCTTCGGCCGCCATGGGCATGGAGTAGATTCGCTATTGACCAGCGACGGATTCCGTCCGCTCCAAAGGGAGACGGCATGACTCGCCACAGCGCGGTATGTTGGCTCGCCGCGACCCCTGTCTTTATTCTTTGGTGGTTTTCCGCAATCCCCGCCCACGCGGCACCCGCCCCGGACACCGTTGTCGCCACGAAACCACTTTCCGAGTGGATCGTGGCTTACCAGATTGATGCCCGGGTGGATCCACGCAGGAAAACGATCAACGCCAGCGAGATACTCACCTACCGCAACCTGACCGGCCGGCCGCAAGACACCTTCCCATTTCATCTTTATCTCAACGCGTTCCAGCCCGACTCGACCTTTACCCGCGAGTATCGCCGAGACAACCCCTGGTTTGTGTGGAGAGGCAAGAACTATGCCTCGGCAGAAGTAACACGGTTCGAAGTCGCGGGCATGGGCGACCTGACGTCACAAATCCGCTTTATCGCTCCCGACGACGAGAACCCCGACGACCGCACCGTCTTTCAGGTCCGGCTGCCTCGCCCCATCCCGCCGGGCGAGTCGGTGCAATTCAAGATGGCCTTCCACGATCAATTGGGGGAAGTGCTCTCCCGCACTGGCTACAAGCGCAGCTTCATCATGGGAGCACAATGGTTTCCCAAGGTTGGCGTATGGTGGCAGGGGGCGTGGAATTGTCATCAGTTTCACGCCGACACGGAATTCTTCGCCGACTTCGGGACCTACGACGTTCGTCTCACTCTGCCCCAGAACGAAATCGTGGGCGCCAGCGGCGAGGAGGTATCGAACGAGAACCATGCCGACGGCACCAAGACTGTCTCGTTTCACGCGGACGATATCCACGACTTTGCCTGGACAGCCGATCCCTCATTCCGCGTGTTCACCGACTACTTCACCGGCAGCGCCGGCATGGTGAAGATCCGGCTGCTCACGCCTCCGGGTCACGTACCTCTGGCTGCACGCAACATCGCCATCCTGAAAGAAACCATGAAGCGCTTCGACCAGTGGTACGGACCTTACCCGTACAAACAGATCACGCTGGTGGACCCCCCTCATGGCGCCTGGGAGGCCGGCGGCATGGAGTATCCCACGTTAATCACTGGCCTCTCCTTCTGGTGGATGCCCCGGGGATGGCATTCTCTGGAAGAGGTCGTATCGCACGAGTTCGGCCATCAATACTGGTACGGCATGGTGGCGACCAACGAGTTCGAAGACGCCTGGCTGGACGAGGGTATCAACAGCTACACCGAAGTAAAGGTGATGGATGACATCTACGGCCAGGATCGCTCCGACACTGATTTGTGGGGCATGAGAGAAGGAGAGCGCTCGTTCCTCCGCCAGAAATATCTCCGGTCCGCTGACAAGGATCCGCTGACCCGATTCGCCTATCAGTACATGGATGGCCGCTCCTACGACGACATTACCTACGGCAAGAGCGCGATGGTCCTGCTGACCCTGGAGAAGATTATCGGCGAGGCTACCCTTCAGCGCGCGTTGCGTACCTACTTCCTGCGCTACCGCTTCACCCATCCAACCCGGGAGGATTTCCTGAAAACCGTGGAGGAGGTCTCCGGCCGGGATCTGCGCTGGTACTTCGATCAGGCTGTCTACGGGGCCCAGGTGCTTGACTACGAGATCCTGAATGCTCGCTCCGAACCTGTGGATTGGCCCGTGCAGCATGCTCTTGAGGCGGGTCCCGAGACCCTGTACCGCACCACGGTGCTGATCCATCGGAAAGGGGATTTTCTTTTCCCGGTGGACCTGTTGCTAAAGTTCGATAACGGCGAGCAGGTTCGCGAACACTGGGACGGCCGCGATCGCTGGGTGCGTTACAGCTACGACAAGAAAGCCAGGCTGGTGTCGGCGCAGATCGATCCCGGACAGGCCGTCTGGCTCGACCGGAATTTCTACAACAACAGCTATGTGGTCGCGCCCATGCCCGGCACCCGCCGTAAAGTATCTTCCTACTGGCTGGTGTTTACCCAGTTCTTAGGGCAGTGGCTGGCGTGGCTGGTGTAACCGTGAACTGTTCTAACATGGCGCAACGAACTGGGATTCTCTCCGAAGGCGCACGCCGCGTATGGCGCTACCAGCGCCTGTTGTGGTGGTTCTTCTTCACGAACCTTGCCCTGGCTGCATTCGGCACGTTGCCCGTGAGCACAGCCCTAGGGCGGGTCGCCGATCACAGCCTCTATTCCCAGCGTTTGTATCAGGGATTCTCTCTGTCAGCTTTCTGGGAATTGGCGGGAAATCCCGAGGTCGCACTGTGGTCCAGGCTGTCCGGGTCGCTGCTCTTCGCCCTCATCTTCCTAGTGCTTGCACTGTTTCTCACTGGAGGAATTCTCGAGACGTATCGTGCCAATCCCAAGCCGGTGACTGGGGATTTTTTCCAGGCCTGCGGCGCGTTTTTCTGGCGATGGGTGCGGTTGTTGATCTTCCTGCTGATCGTGCTGGCTCCGATTACGATCGCGGCCTCCGGCATCACCGCATGGTCAGACATGCTCTCCCAGGATGCGCCCCAGGAGAAACTCGGCTCCTGGGTGGAAGTAGCCGGGATGCTCTGTGCAACTCTGCTGATGATGGCCGTCCGCCTCTGGTTCGACATGGCACAAGTCCATACTGTCGGCGAAGACGAGCGCTCGATGCGGCGCGCCGTGGCCCGCTGCTTCGGCCTCACTTTCCGGAACTTCGGTTCGCTGTTCTGGATCTACTTCCGGATTAGCCTCCTGGCCTGGCTGGGTCTGGCAGCCGCCGTGTTGATCTGGCTCCGAGTTCCGGCGCAGCGGGTGGGCCTGTCGTTCGTTGTCCTGGAGATCGCGCTGCTCTGGTGGATGGGGACCCGGCTCTGGCAGCGAGCAAGCGAAACCGTGTGGTACGAGCGGCATTCGCCGGCCGTGATGACGCCTTTGCCGGCGCCTGAGGTGTTCGTCCCGCCCGTGCCTGCCCCGTCGCCCGAGGGCACAATATGAATTTCTGTTCGCCACCCTTATATTGAGTGGATGAAAGTTCGCCGCGCACTTCTCCTGCTCATTCTTTCCCTCGGCCCGCTTTTCGCTGCCGAGCCGAAAATCGCATCGCTGCCCGCCCCGCTCTCGAACAACGCCGTCGCCATCCTCAAGACTCACGTTGGGCTGCGGCTTTACTCCATCATGGGAATCGGGCCGAAGAAGACCTGGGATGCCGTGAGCAACGCGGTGTATTCCTTGAACCCGGGCACGGGCGAGTGGACCGAAGTACGCCCCGTGCCCGGAACGGCGGGCCGTATCGCCGCGGCCGCCGCGGGCGCCCGTGACCATGTCTTTCTCTTTGGTGGCTACGTCCTGGACGCACAAGGCGGGGAAACCACCGTGCCCGATGTTTCCGTGTACGAACCACTTTCCGATCGCTGGTTCCGCGGCAGCGACATTCCCGTGCCGGTGGATGATGCCGTCATCGGCGCCTATCGCGACCGCTTTGTCTACCTGGTCAGCGGCTGGTCCAACCGCGAGGCCGTGCGCAACGTCCAGGTGTACGACGGCGAGAAGGACAAGTGGCTGCAAGCCACCCCGATCCCCGGTACCCCGGTTTTCGGTCACGCCGGCGCGCTGCTGAATGACACCATCGTTTATGTTGACGGCGCCCACGAGAATCCCGCCGGCGGCCGGCCGAAGTATATTGCCTCCGACGAATGTTGGATGGGCAAAATCGACCATCATGATCCCGCGAAAATCCAGTGGAGCAAGCTGCCCAACCATCCCGGCAACGCCCGGTACGGGATCGCCGCAGGCGGCTCGGAGCGGGACCAGAAAATTTATTTCTCCGGTGGCACCGACAATCCCGACAACTACAAGGGCATCGGCTACGACGGACGCCCCTCCGAGCCGGTGGCCGTGACCTTCGCCTTCAACCTGCGCACCGGCAAGTGGGAGACGCTCAATGAGAAGACGCCCGACCCCACCATGGATCACCGCGGACTGCTGGTCGCTCCCCGCGGGCTCGTAATCATCGGCGGGATGGAAGCCGGCCAGAAGATAACCTCGCGGGTGGCCGTGCTGCCTCGCAAGTAACCGGGACAAGGCTCTCCCCGGGGAAGAATTAGTAGAAGTCCGAGCAACTCAGGTAGAAACCGCAACGGGGACAAATCAACTTGCAGTGATGCTGCATGAGCTGGGACGAACAGTTGGGGCAAAACTGCAAAGAATTGACAGAATCACGTTGGGGCATGGAAGTGTCCTGGCGTGGGTCGCCAGTTCCCGACCCTGCTTGATGATCGCGTGGCGGTTGCATGATTCGGCCTGATGTGCGCCGTGGCTAGGCTCGTTCCCCTGCCCGGTTCACCCCCCAGCAGCCTAGCTGGCGGCGGGCAGATCGCTGCTCCAGCAGGCTGCTACCATCCGCCACACGCCCAGCCGACGCCAGGCATGAAGGAAGCTACCGCGATCGGCCACGGCAGTGCCGTTCTCCTGTTGAACCGCAACCGTGTAGCGACCGATTTCGATTGCCATGTCGCCCGAGTTGTCCACTCGCATCGTCTCCAGGCGCAGGTCCTGATACCCCATCTCGCCGTGCTCCCGTAGCACCCGCTCGATCGACTTCGGTCCCTGCGCCGCCTGGCGAAGCGGAGTCATGAACAATCCGTCGGCCGCGAACAGTTCCGCTACCTGCTCGTAGTTGCCGGTGTTGAAGGCGGTGCTGTAGTCCTGGGTCAGGCCGCGAATGGTGGATTCGACATCAATGAAGAGACTCTGAGTCCGGGCCCCACTGCTCAATGGCCGGTACATGAAACTACCTCCTGGGGGAAGGACTAGGTTGCGCGGGCGCCCGCTTTGGCCAAGGCGGCCGCGCAATGATTCCGAAGCGGCATTCTAACCCCGAAATGACCCGGACGGAAGCAGGAGTTTTCCGGCAGCGAATGATTTGGGGGTATCATGATGTCTCAAGTGCCGTTGCCGACTCCGGGGGAGCGAATCATGTACTTCGAGCAGTTTTACCTGGGCTGCCTGGCCCACGCTTCTTACATGCTGGGATCGGAAGGTGAAGCCATTGTGGTCGATCCCCAACGCGACGTCGAGATCTACCTGAAAGCTGCGCAAGAGCAAGGGCTGACGATCCGCCACATTTTTGAAACTCACCTGCACGCTGATTTTGTCTCAGGACATAAAGAACTCGCGACCCGCGCCGGCGGGAAAATTTATATCGGCGCCAAGGCTGGAGCTACGTTTCCCCATGTGGATGTCGGGGAGAGCTTCGAGTTGCAGGTGGGGAGAATCCGCCTGCGGGTACTGGAAACTCCGGGGCATACCCCAGAAAGTATTTGCCTGGTCATCACCGATCTAGACAAATCGTCCGAACCGTGGGCGGTGCTGACTGGAGACACCCTCTTCATCGGCGATGTGGGACGGCCGGATCTGTCACCGGCTCATACTCCTGAAGAGCTGGCCGGCCTGTTGTACGGCAGCCTGCACAACAAGTTGATGAAACTGGCGGACCAGGTGCTGGTGTATCCCGCCCACGGCGCCGGCTCGCTCTGTGGACGCAATATGCGCGCCGAACGTTCCTCCACCATCGGCACCGAGCGCCTCACCAACTATGCCTTGCAAATCACGAGCAAGCAGGAATTCGTGAAACAGTTGACGAGCAACCTGCCGGCGCGTCCGGAATACTTCCTGCAGGACGCCGCAATCAATCGTGGAGGCGCCACGCTGCTCGCGGAGTTGCCCCAGTTGCCGGAGATCGCCGCCCCTGAGTTGAAGCGTCTGCTGGACGAGGGGGTGATCGCCTTAGACGTACGCCCCGGAGACCAATTTGCTTCCGGTCACGTGCCGGGCTCGATCAGTATCCCCCTGTCGGGGCAGTTTGCCTCGTGGGCAGGAACGATCCTGGGCCTGGGGTCGCAGCCGGTGCTTATCGCTGACTCAGTCGAGCAATTGACCGAAGCGCGGTTGCGTCTGGCGAGGGTGGGCATCGAGGACGTCCGGGGATATCTGCCGGAAGGCGTCGCCGGGTGGAAGCAAGCAGGACTCGCGCTCGCCGAACTGCCCCAGCTTACGGTGCAGGATCTGGATCGGCAGCTGCGCGGTGGATTGCGGGTGCTTGATGTCCGCCGGGAGGCTGAATGGCATGCCGGGCATATCGAGAGCGCCGATTGGTGGCCTTTGGATAGGTTCGCGTCTGCTCTGCCGCCGCTCGACGACAAGACGGTGGCGGTGCATTGCAAGAGCGGGTACCGCAGCCTGATCGCCTGCAGCCTGCTGCAGCGCGCGGGCCACCCCAATGTCATCAATGTGGTTGGCGGGTTCGACGCCTGGCTGCAAGCGCAACTGCCCTTTGTCACGACGGCGGCAATTGAGGCGTGAGCCCCTCGGGCCCGCCCGTCGCTCTTCGAGGTGTCCCTCTCCTGTGCTGACCTGTGACGCGCCCGAGAGAGGGTCGGTGAGGAGGAACCTCACGTACACATCAGCGCTTCCCGGTTGAGACGCTGCCCATGCTGCAATTTCGGGCTAACAAACGGACCCATGAGCCACGGCCAAACCGTTCCCTGATGGTAGGAGCTGTCTAGCTTGGACAGCAGAACAAGTTGTCCGACGGGGGCTTGGCGGCCGCGACCAGCAGGGCCGTGATAGCGGCGCGTGTTCAGGCCGACAATGGTGGAGGAGGCGAACCCGCCCAGGCCATTTGTCTCGAGCCATTCGTGGCTCATTGCCGAGTCGAGGTTGCCGCAACCGTCTTCGTCAAAGCGGATCGTGGGCATCGCCTCCGTTACGAACTGACCTCGGCCAGGATGGACATGGCTTGCGTCTCGCGATGCTCCTCGCTGCCGTGCGAGATTGTTGGCGCCCGGAACGTCTGGAACTGCACCAGGTCCTTGGTGAAAAGCAGGTCGAGCGTCCAGTCCAGGGCCACGCGCAGTTTCTTTTCAAACCGCGGCAGCTTGCTCAGGTAGATGGTGCGCCACAGCCACCAGGCCAAAAAGCCAGAGAAGTTGATTCCGAGAATGTTCGCCACCCCGGTCCGCCTTCCGATCGCGGCCAACTGACCGATCGTCGAAAACGAGAATGGCTTCTGCTTGCCGCCTTGCACCACCGCTGCGACGTTATGCGCCAGCGTCTTGCCTTCGCGCAAAGCGTGTTGCGCCGTTGGCGGACAGTACTTGCCGGTAGTGCGATCGGGCACGAGCGCGCAGTCGCCCAAGGCCCAAACGCCGGGCCAGTTAGGGACCTCCAGCATCTCGTTGACCAGGACTTTGCCATTCATCCGGGCGCAGGGCAGGGTGCCAAGCAGTGGATTGGGGGAGGTACCCGCGGTCCAGATGATCGTCCGCGTGTCGATCTTTTCACCATTACTGAGCAGAACGCCATCATCGGTCACTCCACTGACTTTCGTGTTCACGCGAATGTCCACGCCGCGCGCCGCCAGTTTTTCCTGAGCATAGGCCCCGAGTTTCTCGCCCAACTCGGGGAGGATCACCGAGCCTGGGTGAACGAGGATCACGCGCAGATGGTCTTCACGCAGATTGGGATAGAAGCGCAGGGCCTCACGGATGAAATCGTTGACGCCGGCAATAGTCTCGACGCCCGCGAAGCCACCGCCAGCCACTACGAAGGTAAGCAGCGGCAGCCGAACGGCGGCGCTGCACTCCGTGTCGGCTTCTTCCAGCAACGCAATCAGGCGATTGCGCAAATGAATGGCATCGCCCAGCGACTTCATGGTCAACGCGCGTTCCTGCAGGCCCGGCAGATGGAAGAAGTTCGTTATCGATCCCAGCCCGAGCACCAGGTGGTCATACTCAAGATCATGATGGTGATGATCGAATCCGTGGGAGACGGTGACGCGCTTGCTCGTCAGGTCAACCCCTTCAACTTCGCCGGCAAAGAAATTCACCCGCTTGAGCAGCTTACGCACCGGATTCACGATGTTGGACAGGTCCAGATCGCTGGCCGCGACCTCGTGCAGCATCGGTGTGAACAGGAAAAAGTTGTCGCGATTGATCAGCGTGATCTCGACATTGGGATCGCGGGCCAAGTCTTTGTCCAACTGGATGGCCGCGTACAGGCCCGCGAAGCCGCCGCCGAGAATCACAATTCGGGTTTTGTCGGTTCCACTCACTGCATCACCTTCGATTCGTGAATAGCCTAGAAGTTCGCAACCTCGCAGAAGACTTTGATCGCGCCATTCGGATTGGTCAGCTTGTTGAACAGCTCACTGTAGTTTTCCAAGCCCCGCACCGGATCAGTCAGCAACTTGGAGAGCCAGCCGGGGTATTCGGCTTCGGATTGGGCCATGTCGCGGACGCCCATCTCAAAATATTCGCGGTTGGCGTTGACCGTGCCCACCATCGCTTTGTTGCCGAGAACGAATTCCAGGTTGATCCGGTCCGCCGGCACTTCAATCTTCTTGTCGCCGCCGGTGACGCTCGAGAGCACCAGTACGCCGTTCTTGCCGAGCGCCTGCATGCTGTCGAAGACCACTCCGGAGTTGCCCGTGGCTTCGAAAATGATGTCGAACGGGCCATATTTCTCGGCGCCATCCACCACCGGTGTGTCCTTCGTCGAGATGTACCGTGCGCCGATTTGCTCCAACAAATCGGCATTGAGATACGGCTTGGGAGTGCGGCCAAACGTTGTGACATCAGTGCCGCGCAGGCGCAGCGTCAGCGTGGCCAGCAATCCGATGGTTCCGGCGCCCATTACGGCCGCGCGCCTGGGATGCCATACCTTGAGGCGACGCTGAATCTCGTACGCCTGATGGATTCCCTTTTGCACCACGGTAAACGGCTCCAGCAGCACGCCCACATGCTTGAGCCCCTTGGGAACCTTGACGATGAAGTCGGCGTCATCCACGTAGTACTCGGTGAGGAACCCGTGGCGCAGGTTGATGCCGCGCTCGTAGTACACATCATCGGTGGTCATGTCGTTAATGCCGATGAGGTCGTAGATGCTGTGGCCCGGGCGTCGTACGGTGGCGACAACATAATCGCCGGGCTTGAGTTCGGCCACGTTCGGTCCGACCGCCTCGACCTGACCAAAGCCCTCGTGGCCGATCACCAGGAAGTCGTAGCCGGATGGGGCGGCGCCGTATTCGGCGGCATTGATCTCTTTGTCGGTTCCATCCACGCCGACGCGCAGCACCTTCACCAACACGCCGCGTCCATTGGGGACGTCGTTGACCGACGGTTTCTGCAGGTCCGCCAAATGGACACTATTCGGTTTGCCTGGAAACACACTGATGGCTTTCACTGCTTTGCTCTCCTTTTATGTATTAGTCCCCGACTGCGACTCCCGCCACTTCCGCCGAGCGCTTGCGCCGCTTCTTGGATTCGCCACTCTGCTGCAAGAGCTTGGTGACCAATCCGGTCCAGCCGGTCTGATGACTTGCCCCTACACCTGCGCCCGTGTCGCCATTGAAGTATTCGTGAAACAGGACTAGATCCCGCCAGTGCGGATCCGTCTGGAATTTTTCCTCTCCCGTGTAGACCGCCCGGCGTCCCTGCTCGTCTTGCAGAAAGATCCGGGTCAGGCGGCGTGACAACTCGCCCGCAACTTCCCATAGGGTGAGCATGTTTCCCGAACCGGTCGGAAACTCGACCGTGAGGTCATTTCCGAAGTAGTAATGGAACTTCTGCAGAGACTCGATCAGCAGATAGTTGGTCGGAAACCAGATCGGCCCGCGCCAGTTGGAGTTCCCGCCGAACAAGCCGGTGCCCGACTCCGCCGGCTCATAGTCCACCCGGTGTTCGCTGCCATTCACCCTCAAGACGTAGGGATGATCCTTGTGGAACCGGGAAAGCGCGCGGATCCCATAAGGCGACAGGAACTCATTCTCGTCGAGCATGTATTGCAGGATGCGCCGGAGTTGATCTCTGTTGGCGATTGCCAGCAGGCGGCGCTCGGCCATACCTCGCGTTCGCATGCACGCTACGTTTTCAGTGAGATCGGGCCGGTTCTCGATGAACCATTCCATCCGGCGCTTGAATCCGGGGAGTTTTCCCAGCAGGTCGGAGTCGAGCGTTTCAACAGCAAACAATGGAATCAGCCCCACCATGCTGCGGATGCGCAGGGGGAACTTGCGCCCGTCGGGGAATTTCAGGACGTCATAGAAGAACCCATCCATGTCATCCCAGAGCCCCATGCCATCCTGACCGCGATGGCTCATAGCGTGCGCGATAAAGACGAAGTGCTCCCAAAACTTGCTGGCTACATCCTCGTACGCAGGATCTTCGCTGGCCAATTCCATGGCGATGGCCAGCAGGTTCAGGGTGTACATCGCCATCCAGCTGGTTCCGTCGGATTGCTCGATGTAGCCGCCAGTGGGCAGTGGAGCGCTCCGGTCGAAGACGCCGATGTTATCCAAACCGAGGAAGCCGCCCTCGAAGATGTTCATGCCTTCGGCGTCTTTGCGGTTCACCCACCAGGTGAAATTCAACAGTAGCTTGTGGAAGATGCGCTCCAGGAAAGCGCGGTCGCCCCTGCCGCTGCGTTTCTTGTCGATCTTGTACACCCGCCACGCGGCCCAGGCATGCACCGGCGGGTTGACATCTCCGAAGGCCCACTCGTAGGCAGGGATCTGCCCGTTGGGATGCATGTACCACTCGCGCAGCATGAGAACCAGTTGTTCTTTCGCCAGTTCGCAGTCCACCAGGGCCAGCGGAATGCAATGAAACGCCAGGTCCCACGCCGCATACCACGGGTACTCCCACTTGTCGGGCATGGATATCACATCGGCGTTATAGAGGTGTGTCCATTCGCGATTGCGGCCGTACTTCCGCTCCGCGGGAGGAGGAGGGTTCCCCGGGTCGCCTTCCTGCCACTGCTTTATGACATAGTGGTAGAACTGCTTGGACCACAACATGCCGGCAAAGCCCTGGCGCATTACATTGCTCGCGTCCGTCGAAAGGTCCTGCGGAATGATAGTGGCGTAGTATTCGTCGGCCTCACGCTGGCGCTGCGCGAAGATCACATCGAAGTCCGCCAACGCCCTGGTGTTCCCAGTGAACTCGATATCGGTCAGCCGCAGCCGGATCGTCACCGTCCCCCCAGCGGGAATCTCCACCGGGTAGTGCGCTGCCGCCTTCGTGCCCATGGCTTGAGGAGCGACCGCATTCTTGTCGCCGTGGACGATGTAATCGTTGATCCCGTCTTTCACGCACAGGCAGCGGTTCTCTACCCCGAAGAGTTTCTTGGTGTTGGTCTCGTTCTCTGTGAACAGCAGTTCCGGGGAGCCGTCGAAGTACAACCAGCGCTTGTTGTAGACGGGGTGATACACCTCAATGGCGCCCGCCGTCTGGCGGAGGTCCGGACGCGGATCCGTGCCGCCCCAGGACCAGGTGTTGCGAAACCAGATGGTCGGCAGCAGGCGGAGCCGCGCTGCTTCCGGTCCGCGGTTCACGGCAGTGATCTTGATGAGGATGTCTTCCACGCCACCCTTGGCATACTCGACGAAGACATCAAAGTAGCGGTTTTCTTTGAAGACCCCGGTGTCGAGCAACTCGTACTCCGGCTTCCCACGGCCGCGACGCTGGTTTTCCTCAACCAGTTCTCCGTAAGGAAACGCCGCCTGCGGATACTTGTAGAGATACTTCATGTAGGAGTGGGTGGGCGTGCTGTCGAGGTAGAAGTAATACTCCTTCACGTCCTCGCCGTGATTGCCTTCGTTGCCGGTAAGTCCGAAGAGACGCTCCTTCAGAATGGGATCGCGCTCGTTCCACAGCGCCACGGCGAAGCAGATGTACTGGTGACGGTCGCAGATGCCGGCCAGCCCATCTTCATTCCAGCGATAGACGCGCGAGCGGGCATGGTCGTGCGGGAAGAATTCCCAGGCGTTGCCGTAGGGGCTATAGTCCTCACGGACCGTGCCCCAGGCCCGTTCGCTGAGGTAGGGCCCCCAGCGCTTCCAATGCCTCTCCCGAGCCTTGCATTCCTCCAGCCTGATCTCTTCTTTCGTCATGGCAACTCTCCTGCCTCTGTTTAGAGCGCGCGCAGCGCCGGAAGTTTCAGGGTATCTCCTGAGTCACTGAGGGTGACAAAATCAAGATCGGTGGACTCATCACGACTGCCGTCGGCAGCCGCCGATTCGGAGCGGTGCTCGCGGTAGGTTAGCTCAAGCCGGAGCCTGGTGGTTAGTGCTGTGCGTATCACGGACCCTCCTTGATTCATGGCTATTTCTCGATGATGGCCAGCGCGTGACCGTCGGGGTCACGCACCAGAAATGCCTTACTGAACCCAAGCTGACCATGAGAGTCCGTTACCACGCCGGAGGATACAAAGAGCGTTCCTCTGTCGCGTAGTGTCTTTGCGGCGGCATCCGCATCGCCGGTCACCAGCACAGTGTGGCGATGCACGAGATCGTTGGCATGCTCATCGGCGGGGAAGGGGCGGCCATCGCGGGGAGCCAGATACTCTAGGAGTTCGATGCCCGGCCCTTCCGCCGCCCGCAGCGCGGTGATCCTTAGATGTGCCCCAAAGACGTTGTTCAGGTGCTCCTGCTCGCGGCCATAGTTCTCGCTCTCGCCCACCACCCGCATGCCCAGCAGGTCACGATAAAAGCGCAGGCTGGCGTCGGTGTCGGCGACGGCAATCGCGGTGTGGTCAATCCCCAGGAAAAGTTTGTCGCTCGGGTGATGCCACTTCTCGGCGCCTTTGCCCGGCGGGAATTGCAGAATCTCCAGGGGGTGCTCGTCGGGATCTTTGAAGTAGAACGCCCAAATGCCGGCGGCGTTCTTGTTCCAGTCCGGCAGGCGCTGCGGCCCAGACGAGGCGTGCTCCACCTTGTTCTGGCGCAGCCACGCATACGCCTTGCTCATGTCGCTGACAATGATGGCGACGTGCTGGAACCAGCGATCGTTGCTGCGGGAATCGACCGGGATCGGACGGCCTTTGGGCGCGAGGTATTCGGTCAGTTCGATGCTTTCGTCCCCCAGCTTCATGCGAACCACGCGCATGCGCAGACCGAAGACGCCTTCGAGATGCTCGTAGTCATCGTCGGCGACCTCGACATCGGAGACCTTTTGGAAGGACAGTACTCTGGAATAGAAGTCCACCGAGCGGTCCATGTCGGTCACGGTCATATTGATGGCGTCTACCCCGCGGACCAGCGCAGCCGGGTTCTGCTGCGCTGCCGCGGGCAGGAGCGCCAGCGCTAGGAGAAGGGCAAGAACCAACTGGCGCCGTCGCCGAATCTTCGTGGTACTTTGCGTGCTGCTCATGCCATCACCGACATGATTTCCTTCGCCTGGTTCTTCCGGTACTCCGCGCCGGAAACGCCCAGCCGTCCGAGCAGGTGGTCGCCCACACGCAAGGCATTCGCCATGATGGTGAGCGCTGGATTCACCGCCGCGCTCGACGGGAAGAAGCTGCCATCGACCACGTAGAGATTGTCCAGGTCGTGGGCCTTGCAGTTCACATCCAGGGCTGAAGTCTTGGGGTTGCGTCCAAAGCGAATGGTACCGTTCTGGTGCGCCACCCCGGCAAGCGGGATGCGCTGGCCGACATACAGGCTGCGCGAGAACAGACCCTGATGGCATTCGTGGCCGTGAATCTTGCAGTTGGTCTGCTTCATGGCCTTCTGCAGGTGTGCCTTCAGCTGCTCGTGCGCCTCAAGATTGTTGGGAGTGTAGGTCAGAACAATCTCTCCGTCCCGGTTCAGTGTCACGCGGTTATTCGGATCGGGCAGATCCTCCGAGGTGAGCCAGAAATCCAACGAGTGAGACGCCATCAGCTCCAGGGTGAAGCCAGGAGCAATGGCCGGGGCGCCGGCGCGCAACGTGATCGCATCCAGCTTGCCGACAAAAGAAATGTGGCCCATGGGATGGGGGAAGTCCCTAGCTCCAAAATAAAAATCATTCACCCCCAGCGTCTTTTGAAAGATGGTCGGGTTGGGGCACTTGGAGATGGCCATCATCACCGAGTTGGTGTGGCCCATGTAATGGCGGCCAACCACATCGGAGCTGTTGGCCAGGCCGCGCGGATGCTTGTCATTGGCTGAGCGCAGGAGCAGCGCGGCCGAGTTAATCGCGCCGCCGGAGACCACGACGATGTCGGCCGAGTACCGCTCCAGCCCACCGTTGCGCTCCACTACCACGCTATTCACCGAACGACCGGAGGCATCGGTTTCCAGCCGCTTCACCAGCGAGTTGGTCAGCAACGTGACGTTGGGGTGAGTCAGTGCCGGATCCACGCAGACTACCTGCGCGTCGGACTTGGCGCCGACCAGGCACGGAAAGCCGTCGCAGGTATTGCAGCGAATGCATTTGCTGGTGCGCCGGTTCTTTTCGTCCAGCATCACTCCTACGGGGACGTGAAATGGTTTCAGCCCCGCCAGCTCGAAGTCCTCGGCCAGCGCCTGAATGCGAGGCTCGTGGCTGATCGCAGGCCAGGGATACGGAGAGTTTGCCGGCGGCTCCGTCGGGTCCTCTCCCCGGTTACCGTGCACCTGATAGAGGAACTCCGCCTGGGTGTAATAAGGTTCCAGTTCGTCGTAACTGATCGGCCATGCCGGCGAAGTTCCCCCGAGATGGCGCAGCTCGCCAAAGTCCTCCGTGCGCAGCCGGAACAGCGCCGCGCCGTAGAACTTGGTGTTGCCGCCGACGTAGTAATTGGTGTGCGGGTGGAGCTCCTTGCCGTCGTTGTCGCGCCAATGCTCTTTGGTGTTGTACTTGGCGTCCACGTTGACGGCCTTAGGGTCCCAGTTGTCCTTTTCCCGAGGAACATAGTCACCGCGCTCGAGGATGAGGATCCGCTTCCCGGAGGGAGCCAGGTGGTAGGCCAGCGTGCCTCCCCCGGCTCCCGTCCCGATGATGATCACGTCGAACTGGTTTTCGTGGCTCACGACCGTCTCCTTACCGTTAGTTTTGCATTGCGGCCATGGGTTGAGCGGAGCTGAGCGGCGCGGTGGCGAAGTTCACGCCAAAGCGTTGGCACCAGATGGTGACCGAGTGATACTTGCTCAGGTCCAGATCGGCAGGAAGTTCGTAGTTCTGATCCCCAATGTTGCCCTTGAGCGAGCCGAGCTCGACGAAACCGGCCTTCTTGACCGTGTCGCTGTCGCTGGCATCGCTGGCTGCGCCCAGGTAAACATGCACGTCCGGTCCGTTGGAGGTTTCAAAGTTGGTGAAGCGCAGCACCCGCTTGCCGTCGGCGAGCTGATAAATCGTCGCCACGCCGGAACCGTTGTGCGCCACGCTGTGGAAGTTTCCGGAGGCCAGCACCTGGGCGGCGCCTGTCCCCTGATTGCCGGAGCTGAGTGGCGCGGTGGCAAAGTTCACGCCGAAGCGCTGGCACCAGATGGTAACCGAGTGATACTTGCCCAGGTCCAGATCTGCGGGAAGCTCGTAGTTCTGGTCGCCGATGTTGCCCTTGAGCGAGCCGAGCTCGACGAAGCCGGCCTTCTTGACCGTGTCGCTGTCGGAGGCGTCAGTGGCAACCCCGAGATAAACGTGCACATCGGGCCCGTTGGAGGTTTCGAAATTGGTAAAGCGCAGCACCCGCTTGCCATCGGCCAGTTGGTGGATGGTGGCGGTGCCCACGCCCTTGTGGGCAACATCATGGAAGTTGCCGGTCGCGAGCACTGTATCCATGTTGCTCATTGCCGGGGTGGTGGGGAGTGACTCGTTGACTTTGGCGTTGACGAACAAACGCTCCGGGCGGAAGGCGTACCAGGCAATCACGGCCGCCACGAGAATCAAACCGAAAATCAGCTTACGTCTTTTCATTACGCTATCTCCTTTAAAGTGAGTTTGGATTGCGAAATTGCCGCATAGTTGCAGCGGAAGATGCAGCGCTTATCGTTGTCGTGGTGATACTTGGCGCAAAAGACGCGCTGCGCGCCGCGAGTGCGAAGGTAGAGTTCGGAAGCCAGCAGCATCCCCAGTGGTGGCGCCGTGAAGTAAATCCACAGCGCGTTGAAGACTCCCGCGGGAAGCGCCGAGGCCAAGGTGCGGGCGGGATTCATGCTCATTCCCGAGAGCGGCGATTCCAGGCTGATGTAAGTCGCCACCATGGCGCCTGCCAATACTCCGGTGAAGCGGGCGAGGCGCGCCGAGTTCGATACGTTTAGGACCATGGTCATCATCAGGAACGAAATGCCGAATTCGGCGACGAATGCGATCGCGGTCCCGCGCGGGCCTGGCACCGTAGCCGCGTACTGCACCGTCTCATGCATGATGGCTGGCTGCAGGACCCGGGCCGCGAGCATGACTCCGGCCACGCCTCCCAGAAATTGTGCGGCGATGTAGAAGACCGCGTCCCAGGCATCGATCTTGCCCAGGCGGAAGAACGTGAACGTGGTCGACGGATTAAAATGCGCTCCTGACTGCTTTCCCCAGGGCGAGTAAATGAGGCAAATCGCCGTCAGGCCCATGGCTAATCCGGTCAGCACCCGGCGCACGAAGGGATTGGGGAGAGACTGCCGTACCAGCGACGACGGGTGCTGTAACAGCACGGTGAAGAAGCAGGCCGAGATCATGAACAGGCTGAGCAGCGCGCCTTCCATCAGGTACTCGGGCCAGTGCGTGCGTAGCGCAGTGAATGCCCCAGACGTCCGTACCGCCTGCCCACCATGGGTGCTGCCAGCGCCGACTTGTTCCGCAAGCTTCATTTCAGCGATGGGATTCAAGCGGGTGGATTTGGTGACAGGGGAATTCACCCGCCCTGGTTGCGCGGAAAGCACCCAGGAGCGTCCGGTGTGTAACTCCCGGCCGCTGGCCGCATCAGATGGCATGTTGAACCACCTCTGCAGCGGTTCGGAGAGCGGATTGATTACAGAAGCGAATCAAGGAAAGGCAGGGGCACCAATGGAGATCAGCTGCAGAGAAGTGATCGAGGAGATCTCAAATTACATCGAAGACGACCTGGAATACGGCCTTCGCGAGAGAATCACCGAACACCTGAAGGGCTGCCCCCGTTGCACGGCGATTCTGGACGGCACACGGAACGTGCTCAGCCTGGTGGGTGACGATCGGACCTTTGTTTTACCCGCCGGATTCAGCCAACGCCTGTACAAGAAACTCAGCCAACAACAGCCCAACCGGTAACTTCCTCCAGCGCCTACGCCGCCCGGGAGGCATTCGCGCCGCACGCCGGGCAGCTGTGCATTTCCAGCACCGCTCCGCCCAATGCCGGGTCCGCCCGCAGTCCTGGCCTCGGCCCCGGGATCACCTTGTCCGCATGCCAATTCATGGTTGCTCCGCATTTCGGACAAATCATGGCTTTGCTCGTCGGGCTCATGCGAGTGCTCCTGTCGGCCTAGTCTTGCGAGATGTGCTCACGGCCATAGCGCAAGGTCTTTGCCATCCAGATCAACTCTTTAAGGAACTTCTCGATCCGGCGCGGGTAAGCGGAATCCAACAGCGCGCCATTCGCGTCGAACACGTTCTGCACACTGCAGAAATTCACGTCCCAGAAAATCGTCACTAAACCCAGCTCGCGCAGGACCGGAAGCAGGTTCTGGATGACGCGCGTCCCTCCAAACGGGCCGGCTGAAACCCCGACTACGCCCACTGCCTTGTGAATGTATTCCTTCAGGCAGCTGTCGAGCACGTGCTTGAGCATGCCGGAGTAGCCGTGGTTGTATTCCGGGGCAACGATGATGAGCGCGTCCGCGCGGTCCATGCTGGCGGAAAACTTTGGATCTTTAATGGCTTCGCCCGCGTCGTTGGTGGGTAGCGGCATCTGGGCGATATCAATAAACTCGGTCTCGACCCCCGCCTGCTTGGCAAGTTCGTGCGACACCAGCCTGGCCGCCGGCAGGCTCATGCGCCCCTGGCGCACCGTGCCTAGAATGACTGGGATGAACAGCGGACGTTCCGATGCCATTAAGCCTCCTCTTGCCTGCGGGGCGTAGTTGCCTGGCTCCAGGCGCCTCCCCAACCCGGCGCCAGGGCCTCACGCATTCTAAGCCGCGCGCGCAACAGGCGGGTCTTCACGTTGGCTTCGGTGATCCCCAGCGCTTTGGCGGTCTCTTCGATGCTGAGCTGCTGCACGTCCCGGAGCATGAAGACCGAGCGGTATTTCTCTGGTAGCTCCACCAGCGCCCGGCGGATGGCCTGCCGCAGCTGCTTGGTCTCGAGTGCTTCCGAAGGAATCTCCCGCCAGTCGGCGTAGTCCTTGGGCATGTAGTCGCCGTCTTCGGTCTGGCGCCCCTGCTCAATCGACTCGTAGAGGTGCGCCCGGCCTCTCCTCAATTTCATCCGCGCTTCATTGATGGTGATCTGGATGAGCCAGGTGCTGAACTTCGATTCGCGGCGAAAACGCGCCAGATTCTTGAACGCTTTCAGGACCGCTTCCTGCGCAACTTCTTCCGCGTCCGCTTCGTTGCCGACGATTCCAAGGGCGGCCATGAACACGCTGCGCTCGCAGGGGCGCACCAGCTCATAGAAAGCTTCAGGGTCTCCATCCAAAACCCGCTGGACCAGGTCCAGCTCGGGCTCTTCAGCACGAAACGAAAGTGATGTCGTCATAATCCACCCCACTCAGCAATCGATTTCGGTCAAACCGCTGCCTCTTGCAGTTGTAACTTCAGGAAGGCCGAGCAATTCACCAGAGCAACGCCCCGGTCGCGCAGGGGACCGCAGCAGATCCACGCCGGCCGCGTCAGCAAAGAAGAGGCCGCCGCAATCCACCGCCAGCGCGCTCTGCTTTTGCAGCGCTGCTTCGCAGATGCGGAGCAACTCTTCCACCCACGGGCCCGAGAGCCTGCCGTCGAGCTGGAGCCGCGTTAATTTTTCTTCCGATCCCAGATTCGAGATTCTGAGCATTGCTGCTACTTCTCCCGCCCGCGGTAAAAGCAAGCGCCGTGCCAGGGGAATGGACTGTCGCGGCTCGCGTTGCCGCGTTGAAAAGGCTGGGAGTTACCTCACAGGAGAGGTGCTGGAGACAAAGTTCACCCACGAAGCGTCGTGAGTGAGTTTGGAGGAGGATCGGGTTACTGCGAGATTTCGTGATGCGGGCGGGAAATGCCAATCCTCTTCATGCGGCTGCGCAGAGTATTGGGGTGCAGCCCCAGGATCTTCGCGGCGCCTTTGGGGCCGTCAATGACCCCCTGGGTCTGCTGCAAGACCGCGAGGATGTGCCGCTTTTCGATCTCTTCAAGGGAAGAAAGACCGATGGCCGGGGATGGAGCGCCAGAACTGGTGCGCGTAGCCGTCGATGCTTCCGAGGGGAGGAGGTCGGGGCCGAGATGGAGCAGCCTGCCCTGGCACAGGGCAACTCCGCGCTCGATCACGTTTTGCAATTCGCGGATGTTGCCCGGCCACGGATAGCCCAGCAGAAGGTCCATGGTCTCCTGCGAAACGCCCTCGACCTGCTTGCCGCATTTCTTGCTGAAGCGCCCCAAAAAGAAAAGGACCAGTTGCGGGATGTCGGAACGGCGGTCGCGCAGCGGAGGCACCGTCAATGGCAGCACATTCAGCCGGTAAAATAAGTCGGAGCGGAAGCGGCCTGCATTGACCTCCTGCTGAAGGTCGCGATTGCTGGCGGCAATAATGCGCACGTCCACCTTGACGGTGCGGCCGCTGCCTACCGGCTCGAATTCCTGCTCCTGCAGGACACGCAGGAGCTTGACCTGCGTGTCCAGGGGCAACTCGCCGACTTCATCGAGAAAGAGCGTGCCCCCGTTGGCCAGTTCGAAACGGCCGGTGCGGCGCTCCAGAGCGCCGGTGAATGCGCCTTTTACATGGCCGAAAAGTTCGCTTTCCACCAGTCCCGCCGGGATGGCGCCGCAATTGACTTTCACCAGCGGATGGTCTTTACGCCGGCTGCGGCTGTGCAGGGCGCGGGCAATGAGCTCTTTGCCGGTACCGGTTTCCCCGTGAATCAGCACCGTGCTGTCAGTGGGGGCGACACGCTCGATCTTGCTGAGCAACTCCATGAGCGCCGGGCTGCTTCCGACCATCTCGTCGAAGTTGTGTTCGCTGCGGATTTCCTCGCGGAGGTATACGTTCTCAGCCTCCAACTTTCTCTGCAGGCCTTGCACCTGTTCGAGCGCGTGCTTGAGTTCTGCCTCGGCGCGCTGTCGTTTGAGTTCGGCGGCGGCCCGAGCGGCAAAAATCTTGACCAGGTCGATAGCCCGCGGATTGCGCGGCATGGGCTTATCGTCGAGGACGGCAATGTGGCCGATGACGCGGTCAGAGGCGTCCGTCATGGGCACGCCGAGGTAACTATCGGCCTTCCACTCCGCCAGGACCGTATCCTTGGGGAACAGGGACTGGATGCCTTCCTTGTAGTGGCAGACCTCGCCATTGAGGACCTTCATGCAAGGCGTATCCGCGATATCAAATTCGAAGCTGTCGCCAAAGCCATCGCCCTTCCAGAAAGCAAGCGCCCGGGCACGTTTCCGGTTGTCACATTCGGTGACAAAGGCGTAGCGAACCTGGAGAGCTGCCGCCATGTGGCGCACCAGGGAAGGAAAGAAGTCGCCTCCGGTGGTGGAGGCCGTTGCGACCACGATGGCACGAAAGGTCTCTTCCGCGAGGTGCTGCTCGGTCACATCCCGAGAGAGGGCGAGCAGCCTTTCCGTCTGGCCATTGGCGTCACGAATGGGACTGACCACCACGTCCCACCAGCGGGGTTTGCCGGTCATGGTAGTGGGAAAATATCCGGTAAACCGCCCTACGCCTCCGGTGCGGGCAGTTGCCACGGCATCGCGTGCGTTTTGGCGATCGTCGCCTTGCCAGAAATCCACCCAGGGAGTGTTCAACACTGGCCCCAGATCGCAAATCTCCAGCACTTCCATCCCCCCTGTATTCATGAAGACCAAGCGGCCTTCGAGGTCCAGCACCTTAATACAGTCCCGGCTGCACGCGATCAGCTTGGATTTGAATTCTTCGCTGGCACGCAAGGCCTCGGCGGCGGCCTGGTTCTCGCTCGCCAAAGCGGCCAGGTCCGACTGAATCTTGCGGATTTCGAACTGGGTCATCACTTCGCGGCCCAGCAGGCGGAGGCCGCGCATTTGCTCGGGCGCGAGTTCGCGCGGCGCCCGATCCATGACGCAGAGTGTCCCCAGGGTATAGCCGTCGTCGTTGACCAGCGGAACGCCGGCATAGAAGCGGATCTTTGGACCTGCGGCGACCAGGGGGTCTCGCGAAAAACGCGGGTCGGCGAGGGTGTCGGGGACGATCAACAGTTCGGGTGCGATGAGCATCTGCGCACAGAAAGCAGCGTCGCGCGGGACTTCCGAAAGCTCGATCCCGATTCTCGCCTTGATCCATTGGCGATCTGCATCGATGAGTGTGACCAGGGCAACCGGGCTGCGGCAGATCTGCGAAGCCAACAGAGCCAGCCCATCGAAGTCGGCCTCGGGAGGTGTGTCCAGCACGCCATATCGCCGCAATGCTTCCAGCCGTTCGCCCTCATTGTCGGGGCGAGGAGCATTGCCTGGTTCGAGGCCCAGATCGGGCTGTGCTCCAGCGTCAGCGAAGTCAACCGAATTGGTCGCCATGGCGTTTCCTCCGCAAAGCTCGCGTGTCGGGTTGCAGTGTAAAGACTCGCGAGAGGTTGTCAATTGCCACCACGTCTAATCGTGGCCCAACGTTGGTCTCCATGTAAGCCATTACACAAATTACACTTAACGCGAAATGTCTCCCGCCTTTTGACACCTCTTGTGCACCATGCGTGCTACACTTTCGGCGCCAAAGACGCCGCTTTGTGTCCGCAGAATCACCAACTCGCCGCAGGTATCGCTTCGGGGTGTTTGAGCTGGACTCCGCCTCGGGGGAACTTTACAAGCACGGCCTGCGCGTGAAGCTCCAGGACCAGCCCTTTCAAGTGTTGGTCGTGCTGCTGGAGCGTTCGGGCGAGATGGTAACGCGGGAAGAGCTACGGCAGAGGGTCTGGGGCCATGACACTTATGTAGACTTCGATCACAGCCTGAACATCAGTATCAACAAGCTGCGCGACGCCCTGGGGGACTCGGCTGCAACTCCCCGATTTATTGAGACCTTGCCGCGGCGTGGGTACCGCTTCTTGGCGCCGGTGACCGTGGAGGAGCCCGTTGCCAGCTCCGCTCCTGGACCGGTTTCGGTTGCCGCGGCGGTGCCTGCTCCGGCCGTGGAAACTCCGCCTGCGGCGCCCCCGGTACCCGCGACGCAGGTCGTGAGGCCGACAGCCAAACGCAGCCACTGGGTGATTGCGGGAGTAACCACCGCCATCCTGCTCATTGTAGGGGCTGCGACCTGGTACTGGACGCGGCAGGCCTCCATCCCCACGGCCACAGGCCGCATCATGCTCGCCGTGCTGCCGTTTCAAGATCTCACTCCCGACAGAAAACAGGATTACTTCATCGCTGGCTTGCACGACGAGATGATCTCCCAGCTGGGGCAGCTGCATCCTTCAAGGCTGGGCGTGATCGCCCGCACTTCGGCGCTGCAGTACGCCACCGAACGCAAACCGGTGGACCAGATTGGACGTGATCTTCATGTGGAGTATGTGCTCGACGGCACGGTGCGTCATGCGGGCGACCACTTCCGCATCACCGCGGCGTTAATTCAGGTTTCCGACCAAACCCAGCTCTGGACGGAAACCTACGAACTGAAGATGGAAGATATGCTCACCCTGGAAGAAGACGTGGCCAGCCGGGTCTCACAGGCGCTGAGCGTCGAGTTTCTGCCCGAGGCACAGCAGGAACTTCGCCAGAGCGCCACCGCCAATGCCGAGGCTTACCAGGCATATCTCCAAGGACGCTATCTCTGGCACCAGGAAACCCGCGACAGCTTGGAGCAGGCGATCACACTGTTCCAGAAAGCGATAAGCCTCGATCCCAACTACGCCCCCGCCTATGTCGGGCTGGCAGACACTTACGACGTGCTGGGAGGGTATGGCTTTGTGCCTCCCGATGACGCCTTTGGCAAAGGCAAGGCTGCAGCCAACAAAGCCTTGGAGCTGGCGCCGAACCTGTCCGACGCTCACACCTCGCTGGGCTTCGCCAGCTTCTACTATGACTGGGACTGGAGCACCGCCGAGCGCCAGTTCAAGAAAGCTTTGGCCCTGAACCCCAATAATCAGATCGCGCACGAGTTTTATTCTTCATTCCTGCACGTCATGGGGCGACTGGACGAGGCCGAAGCCGAGAACCGCATCGCCAAGGAGCTTGATCCGATGGATGGGTGGCTCTACGACGATAAAGGATGGATGCTGCTGTCCCGCCGCAAGCCGGAGGCGGCGATTCCCGAGTTTCAGAGAGCCATTGAACTCAATCCCAAGTTTCCCGCCGCGCATCTGAGCCTGGCAGTCGCGTACACTCGCGTGGGACGCTTTCAAGAGGCCTTCGACGAGGTGCACAAAGCCGAGCAACTGGGCGGAGATCCCACCCGCGTGCTGGAAATCCTGGGCTCGGTGCAGGCGTTGTCCGGCGACCTGGCCGGCGCGCAAGGGACGGTCGACAGGTTGCGCAAGGGCAACATCGGCGGGCGTGTCTCACCCTACAGCGTCGCCCTCATCTACACTGCCATGGGAAAAAAGAGCGACGCCCTCGACTGGCTGGAGAAGTGCTACAAGGACGAGGACACATGGACGGTGTGGATCGGCGTATTGGTAGAGTGGGACAGCTTGCGCTCCGAACCCCGCTTCAGGAACCTTATCCATCGGCTGAAACTGCCGTTCTAACCGGTAGGGCTCTTGCTTGTCGTGCCGAGCAAGGCCGGGGGTCAAGGTAACCCTTTGACGGGGTGGCGTTGCTGTGAACGGAAAACGCGCAGTGTCTTTGAGCGTTATGCCATCGTGACACGGACGGACATTGCGGAGGCCGTGCGCAAACTCGAAGCGCATGAGCGCGAGCATGTGCCCGAAGATGGTCGCGTTTTCGGTTAGGGTGGCGCAAACGGGGCAAGTTGCAAACCCTTAAGAGCATCAATTAAGCTTGATTTTTCCGCAGGTTACGACCCTAAGCCGGGATGGCGGAACTGGCAGACGCAGCGGACTCAAAATCCGCCGGTGCTTAGCACCTTGGGGGTTCAACTCCCCCTCCCGGCACCAGCACTTTTGCTTTCAGTTACTTAGGGACAATATCTTCCGTTCCTACCGCCTTCCTACCGTTTTGCATGATGCTTGCGGTGAGTGCGATCATGCCGAACCGCAAGGTAAGCATCTGGATGTACGTCAAAGTTGGTGGCCGCTGGCGCTACGTCAAGCCATTTGAAGGCCGCAATCACAAGCTCAAGCCGGGATTCGCGCTGATCGGCGGACTCGAAACACACGCGCCGGATGCCGCCTACTACATCCGGTTCCGCGAGGGGAAGAAGATCGTCTGGCGGAAATGCCGCAACGCCGCCGACGCAACCCTCGCGCGCGAACGGCAGGAAGCCTACCTTGCCGCATACGCACACGGACTCACCGACGCGCAACAAGCGAAGCCACTACCGAAGATGGTGAGCCACTGTCTTGACGGCTGGCTGGAAGAGTACAGGCTGTCGCACAGCAAAGAATCCCACAACCTGATGAAGCAGACGCTCTACGAATTTTTCGGATTCTGGGACGAGAAGGGCAGGCGGATTCGCGGCTTTTGCGAGGCGAACATCATCGAGCAGGTGAGGCGCATTGATCTGCTTCGCTACCGAGCGTGGCTGATTGAGAAAAAGCGGTCGGCTCGCACAGCCGCTAACAAAATGATGCGCGTGAATCAGTTCGTACGTAGCATCCTTGAACTTCCCGAGGGCAAGGGTCGGGTCACTGTGAAGGATGGGAAGTTTGTCGAGATGGAGCCGACCGTGTTTAACGACGACGAACTCAAGGCGTTCTTTGAATGCTGCGACAGTTTCCATTTCGGTGTTTTCAAGACCTACCTGATGGCTGGTCTGCGCAAAGCTGAACTTGAGTCGTTGTCGTGGGACGACGTGGATTTCAACGCTGGCACGATCACGGTCTCGCCCAAACTGGACTTCACTCCGAAGGATTGGGAGCAGCGCACAATCGAAATTCCTGACGAGCTTCTCACGATCCTAAAAGAAATGCCTCGGCGCGGCGCACTAGTGTTTGCAAATAGCGCTGGACAC
>Ga0335070_10000586_pt1 | contig 40869 bp, 38 predicted proteins | sample Lox_Sample_13_FD_206722 | JGI IMG/M metagenome (GOLD analysis project Ga0335070, IMG submission 206722) | Soil microbial communities from Loxahatchee National Wildlife Refuge, Florida, United States - Lox_Sample_1.3 | ecosystem: Environmental > Terrestrial > Soil > Wetlands | place: USA... | reverse complement strand
ATGTGCATGACCACGGCACTGGATTGCTGAATCTGGCCGATGCGGCCCAGCTGGACTTGATCACTGAATCCGGTAGCGAAATCGTTGCCCAAAGCATACGCGCTGAGGTATCCCCTGGACACGCGAGGCAGCACGAAAAAAATCGCGGTGGCGCCGAGCAAAGTGAAGAACACCAGGGCGGGTGTGGCGCTGATCAGGGAGAACGCCATGCGCCGGTGAGCCAGCGGATCAGCCGACGCGCGTGATTGAATCGTCGCCCGGGCTGAGGCGCGCCGCATTTCCAGCAGGACGAACGTGATCACGGCCATGCACAGAAAAACTGCGAAAGCCAATAGAAATGCACTGTCGACGGTGAGCACCGAGGCGGCCAGCACCATCAGAAAGGCAATAATGGAAAGAAAGTAGCGGTCACGGTCTCGCCGGATGGAAAAGAGCCGTACAACTACTAGGAACAAGACCAAGTGCACCGTTGGTGTGAGGAAAGAGCCGGAAATCAGAAAATAGTCAGCCAGGTAGAACGCGCCGTAGGCCACAGTCAGGATAGTGGTCCAGCGCTCCGAAATCATGGGTGTGCGCCGCTTCGCCAGGAGGTAGCCTCGATAGAGGAGCGCTGCCGTGACAAAAAGTACGGACGCGGCATCCAGTCCACCGGTGGAGGCCAGAGCTCCGAAGCCGGTCAGCACTAGCAGATAAAGCGCGACTTCGAAATAGCGTTCGATGGCCTCCTGCAAGGAGACGGCCGCTGGTGGATGAGTTGCTGACATCGCCGGTTCCTACATTGTTGGCGATTTGCTGCCGGAAGGGAAGAGCACGCTGAATACGGTTAGGCATTCGAGGGCGGCTGAAGCCGAATGCTAAAATCGGGCTGTCAGGCATCGGTCCCGCGCGACGCATTCCCGCCAACCCCGCCAGGTCCGGAAGGAAGCAACGGTAACGGGCTCTTGCGTGTGCAGTGGGCCGCCGGTGCCTGGCTTTTGTGTTTGGATAATTTCAGTTGGGGCAAGAACCAAGGTCTCCAATGTTCCCTTAAGTTGGTGTGTAGCTTAGGGTTGCACATTCTTCTCGATTCAGTCAGAATAGCGGGTTCTCGCAATCATCCGATGGAGACGACATAGAGTGAGCCAATCAGCGCGCGTCAAGATCAGCGCCCTCGGTACCTACGTTCCGCCCCGCCTTCTTACTAACTCCGATCTGGAAAAAATGGTTGACACCACCGATGAATGGATTCTGCAACGCGTGGGGATCCGTGAGCGGCACATTGTAGACAAAGGGATTGCTACCAGTGACTTGGGGGCGGAGGCGGCTAAGAATGCCCTGGCCAACCGCGGTATCGAGTCCAGCGACCTGGAAGCCATTATTGTGGCCACAGTGACGCCCGACATGATGTTTCCTTGTACGGCATGCCTGGTGCAGCACAAGATTGGAGCGAAGGATCTGTGGGGTTTTGACCTGAACGCGGCCTGTTCGTCGTTCGTTTACGCCCTGCAGGTGGGAACGCAATTCGTGGCGACCGGCTCTCATAAGAAAGTACTGGTAATCGGGGCGGACGTCATGACGTCGATCGTCGACTATACCGATCGCGCCACTTGCGTAATTTTCGGGGATGGCGCCGGGGCGGTCGTGCTCGAGCCAGCGGAGGACGATTCTATCGGGCTGATTGACTTCCTGCACGAGATCGAGGGATCGGGGGGCTGCGCGCTCTATATGCCAGGGGGAGGAAGCCTGCATCCCTCCACCCACGAAACGGTGGACCAGAGGATGCACTACATCCACCAGGACGGGCAGGCCGTCTTCAAGTTCGCAGTGCGCCGCATGGCCGATGCCTGCGAGAAGTTGCTTGAGCGAAATGGTTTGAAAGGCAGTGACGTAGACGTGTTCATTCCGCACCAGGCGAACCGGCGGATCATTACGGCGACCGGAGACCGCTTGGGCCTGCGCCCCGAGAGCGTCATCATCAATATCGAGCGCTACGGCAATACCACCTCCGCGACCATTCCACTAGCTATGGATACCGCTCGCGAAGAAGGCAAACTGAAGAAAGGCGATCTGGTTCTCTTGGCTTCGGTTGGGGCCGGTTTCACGGTTGGTGCGACTCTGCTGCGCTGGGCCTACTAGGCTTAGGGCTAACGCCTCCTGTCCGGAGTTTCTCTTCAGCACGGCTGAAGCCGTGGCCTACCCAACCTGAGGCCGACCATCTCCAAGACCTACGCTACCCAAACTATCCGTTCTTCTGCTGCTCGAAGGGTTTTTGCAGATAGCGGCGAGCTTCGTCCAGAGCGCCTTGGGTGTTGTCGTTGGTCTGCAGGGCCTGGCGGTACTCATTGGTGGCGCGCTCCCGCTGGCCAGTGATATCGAAAATCTTGCCCAACTGAATGTGGCTCCAGACTTCGGTCCAGCGTGGCTCCCCGTCTCCATTCAGGCAATCGCGGTAGGCGTTGGCGGACGCCTGGTAGTTGCGCTGCAGGAAGAACACCTCGGCAATACGGTAGTGCGCCAGGGAGCTGTTCTTGTTGACGTCGAGGGCCTTGTTGTACTCGGAGAGAGCTCCCGCCATGTCTCCCTGCTGCAGCAGAGCCTGCCCGCGTTGCAGCGAGGCGCGCATCTTGATCTCGGTGGAATTCTTCAGTACCCGGTTGTCCGGATCGATCACAATGCGGCGCGGCCGCCCGAAAGTCTCAACGGTGAACGGAGAATTGGTGCCCACGACCTCAATGCGCTTCTCCTCAGTTTTGCCGTCGGTGTCGATCTTCACGTCCACCGGCATCCGGAATAGGTCGAGGTCTTGCGAAATCTCACCCACCACGCGAAATCCCTTATTGTTACCCAAGCGGTAGACGGTGTATTTGCTTTTGAATTCTGGAGCGCCCGTGGAGTCAAGCCATTGGGAGAAGAACCAGGTGAGCTTGTCACCGTATTTTTCCTCGGCGATGGCGCGGAAATTGTCCATGGTAGCCGACTTGCCCGCGTATTGGGCGGCGAAGGTGCGCATGGCCTGGTCGTATTTCTGGTCACCGATAACCCAGCGCAGCATGTGCAGAATGATGCCCCCTTTATCGGTCTCGAGGGACTGGTACTCCGGCGAAAACAAATCGAGCTTTGACGCGCTAGAGAGAGGAACGGTGTCGTAGGCCAATGCCCCTACGGACATGTCTTTCACGACTTCTTCCAGGGCCGCTGAGCCGGCAGCTTGTTCCACGTAGCGCGCTTCGGAGTAACGGGAAAACCCATCGCTTAGCCACCAATCGTCGCGTGACGCCGGGCTTACCGAAACACCCCACCATTGGTGCGCGATGTTGTTGGCCAAAAGCCGGTAGTTGATCTTCTCGGTGACGGCGCGACTGGCGATGACCGCCATTTCCGGCGCCCAGGCCGAAGGCACGGTGTCATCGGGGATTTCCACCACACGCAAAGTCGGCGAGGGAAGCGGCCCGTACAAAGTGATGAAGTAAGTGAATTCCTTCACAGCCGTTTCGGCGTAACTGGGGCCCAGTTTCTGGTGGACCGGCTTAAAAAAAACGTGGAGATCAAGTCCTGCCTGGTCGGTTTTCGACTCCTGGAAGGCTCCGGCGACAATCGTTCCGGGAAAACTCGGCTTGTCGTAAACAAAGGTGTAGGTCTTGGTGGGAAGGGTTCCAGCCGCAGCTTTCTTGGGCGGCAGCGTGGTCGCCGTACTCTCTTTCCCGCTCCCGATCACTACCATGTGCGCCGGCACCGTTATGTTGATGGTTGAGGTGAAGCGGTTGATGCCGTAGCCGTTCACGGGAAACCACCGGCCGGCGTACAGCAGGTAGCTGGTGTCGTCGTTGATAGACGCCAGTTTCAACCCGGGCACGGGGCTGTCGTCTGCGGAGTCGAGCGTACCTTCATATTCGAAGGTAAGAGTTGTAGAAGTGTCCTTGGTCAGCGTGGCGGAAAGTGGTACGCGCACGGTGGAATCCTGGCTGATGCGTTCAGAACTCAGAGGTTTGTTCGCCGCGTCCAGCACCTTGGTTACGCGGAGGCCGTTGTGCAACTCGAAGGAGACACTGTCCAGGTCCTCAAGGGCTGTGAACTTCACCTTGGCACGAGCAGAAATCCGATGCATGTGCGGCGTAAGCTCGGCGTCGATCTGGTAGTCGTCAACCCTGAGTCGCAGTTTGTCGGCTGCCCAGCCGGATGGGGCGAGCAGGAGTAACAAGAAGGCGAAACAGACACACCAAACACTGGAATGGCGCCGGTATCGATGAAGCATCAAGAGTTGTCTCCAGAAAGGGGCCGTATTTGTATGATGAAGATTGTCACTCAAAAGATGCTGGCAACACAAGGTTTAGCGGATTTTCGCGGTAAGGCAAAGACTAAACGCCGGAGACACCAAGACCCGCAGAGTGTCCCATATGAATCAAAAGGGAGAGACACTTCACGCGCCTCTGCCTACACAATCCTACCGGATCAGGCCAAGTACTATTTCTGCGGCCCGGTCCGCGGGGGCTGCGTCAGACTGAACAGTTCCGCGCAGCCTGGCTTTGACTTCGGCCAATCCGGCAATCATTTTTTTACGGGCGGGGCCGTCGGGCAGCACCTCGTTCAACTTGGCCACAACCTTGTCCGCAGTGAAGTCATGCTGCACCAGTTCCGGAACGATTTCTCTGCCTGCGATGAGATTCACCATGGCGAAATGTGGAACCCTCACCCTTGGCCGTCCCAGGATGTAGGTGAGCGGAGAAACCCGATAAACCATGACAAAGGGCGTACCCATCATCGCCGCCTCGACGGTTGCGGTGCCGCTGGCGATGATGCCAGCGCGCGAGTGGTAGAGTGCGGGCAGGGCTTCAGGAACCAGCCGGATGGAATGTCCGGCGGTGGTTAACTCCGAAAGCAGCCGGGAGTCCAGCGTGGGAGCAACCGGTAATACAAAGTCATACTGCGAGCCTAGCGAAGCTGCCGACTGGAGCATGACAGGCAAATTCATCCGCACTTCCTTCTCGCGGCTTCCGGGCATCAGGGTGATCCATGATTTTGCGGGGTCAAGGTTGTATTGCCGCGCAAACTCCTCCCGGCTGATTGCAGGACGCGGCACCTCAGCCAGCGGATGCCCGACAAACGAGGCATCGACTCCCCGGTTCCGGTAAAACTTCTCCTCAAACGGAAAGATGACCAGCGCCTTGTTGATGTATTTCCGCAGCAGGCGGACGCGCCCTTGGCGCCAGGCCCAGAATTGAGGGCACACATAGTAGACGACGGGCACGCTGCGGCGGCGCATGTGACGCGCCACCCGCCAATTGAAGGCTGGTGAGTCGATGACGATGGCCAAATCCGGCCGGCGTTTGTCAGCTTCGGCGATCAGCCGCCGGAACAGGTTATAGATCTTCGGCAGCTGGCCAAGGATTTCGGTGATGCCCACGACCGCCAGATCTTTTGCATCGATGACGGTGTCGCAACCCGCGGCCCGCATGCGCTCGCCGCCCACCCCAAAAAACTTCAAGGAAGGATCGCGATGTCGGAGGGCTTCGATCAACCCGGCGCCGTACATTTCACCGGAAGCTTCCCCGGCGGAGATGAGGATTCGCACGGGAAGCATTGTAAACGTGGATGAGTCTTTCGCTTAGATGCGGGCCAGCGCCTGAGCCGCGGCGCACAAAGCACTCTTTAATTTCCGGATAGTACCTTGGGTCGCCGGGCTCTGCTTATTGGCTTAACGCGTGAGTGTTGCGTTCGGCAATCACGCGGCGGGCATTATCCGCCAGTTGTTTGGCTTGCGCCATCAAGTCCAGGGCTTTAACAACTTGAGGATCGCTCTCAGCGCGCACTTTGAGTCCTTCCTCTTGCCCAAAGGCATCCACAAAAAGCTCGCTCTTGATGCTGGAACGCACCCAATCATTGTTCTGGACCAGGTCCGCCTCGGTGTAGGGAATATTCTCATCATCCAGGAACTTGCGGAAATCCTGCAGCACGAGGTCGTCGACCTCGAAGCTCTTGGTCGGATGGTGGCTCACCATGTAGTGCTTGGCGAAATTGAAGAAGGCGTAGTGCTGCAAGAGCGAGTCCTGGAAATGATTGCTTTTGATGGGATCGATCTTGACATCGGGCGTAATGCCGCCGCCGCCGTAGACGGTGCGACCGCTGTCGGTCAGCCTCACGTCGTGGTTGGCGGCTTTGTCGTCCGTATCTCGGCTGAAATAATAATCGTAAAGAGAGACGTTGGAGTAATCGCGCTGAATCAGACGTCCGCTGGGCGTGTAGTACTTTGCGGTGGTCAGCGCCAGCCCGGTGTTTTCGGAAAGCGGGTACACGGTCTGCACCAGGCCCTTACCGAACGTGGTCTCGCCCAGGATCAGGCCGCGGTCGTGGTCCTGAATGGCTCCCGCCACGATCTCCGCGGCTGAAGCCGTTCCCCGGTTCACCAGCACGACCAAGGGGTATTCCTTTCCGCCATTGCCGTGAGAAGCGACGTAGCGCTTTTCTGGCGAGGAGCGTCCGCGATGCGACACGATGAGCTGGCCTTTGCGCAGGAACTTGTCGGCCACGCCGACACCTTCATTCAGCAATCCACCAGGATTTTGGCGTAGATCAAGCACCAGGCCCTTCAGGTCGCCCATCTCATCGAGCGCTTGCTGCACTTCGCGCTCGGTGGTCTCATTAAATCCGCTGATGTGCATATAGCCAATGCCCGGCCGGATCATGAAGTGCAAATCCACGCTGTAGCGAGGAATCTCGTCCCGAACCACGGTAAAGTCCAGCGGCTTGTCGGAGCCTTCGCGCAGGATGGTGATGCGAACCGTGGTTCCCTTTGGCCCCTTGAGCAAATCGGCCACGTCGCCGGTGCTCATGTTGTCCGTTGATTTCCCGTCGACGGCAACGATGATGTCTCCCGGGTGAATGCCGGCGCGGTAGGCGGGCGTGCCCACAAAGGGAGCGATTACGATGACCTTATTGTTTCGTGGTCCGACCGTCATTCCCACACCGTAGTACTTGCCGCGCTGGTCTTCCTTCAGCAACGAGTAAGACTTCGGATCGAAGAAATTCGAGTGCGGGTCGAGCACGTGGAGCATGCCCGGGATCGCCCCGTTGTAGATGGCCTTGTCCGCGTTCACCTGCTCGGCGTAGTTCTGCTCCACCACGTCGTAGACTTCGGCAAATTGTTTCAGGCTGTCACGAATCTCGGCATCGCTGCTGGGTGCCGCTGCCGGGCTGATCTTTTGGCCGAACAGCATGCCCAGAAAACCGCAGGTGACGAGGACAAAAACGACTAGGAAGAGTGTGTGACGAGAACTGCGAACCATCTGTGTTTTCCTTCGCTTAGAGCCTCACGGGCTCAGGGCCACGGCGCTATGTGCGCAGTATAACACGCATCCTGCCCTGTATTGGACGGCCTGCCTAACCAGGAGTAACCAAGACGCTATCTGCCAGTATTCAGATGACGGTCTCTGTCCAAGCGATGCATCGTGCCGAATTGCTGCAAATTCCGCCCTCGCAGTATCATGAAGCAATGAACCTGGGTTTCCCAGAGATGGTCTTTCTCTTCTTGCTGGCCCTGATCATCTTTGGCCCCAAGAAGTTGCCGGAAATAGGGCGGCAGATAGGCCGCGCCCTTAATGAATTCAAGCGGGCCTCGAACGAATTCAAGGCGCAGATCGAAAACGAAATCAATCAGATTGACCTGGAAGGCCAACGGCAAATTCTGCCACCCGCCGACCCTACGCAGGGCACGGTAGCCGCCCGCCCGGTCCCGCCTGAAAGCGGCGCCAGCCCCGAACCTCCTCCGCTGGCCAAGGCTCCCGATGCCTGAAATCACAGCGGAAGCGCCTGACACCGGGCGGTCGGAAGAGACTATGTCCGCTATGAGCTTCCTCCAGCATCTGGAGGAGCTGCGGCGAAGGATCATCTATTCCATCATTGCGGTGGGAATCGGATTCCTGCTGTGCTGGGGGTACGCGGAAAACATCTTCGGCCTGATGCAGCGGCCGATCATGGAAGCGCTGAAGCGCCACGGAATGGCGGAGAAGCTGGTTTATCTGAACCCCACGGAACCCTTCAATCTCTATCTGAAGATTGGGCTTTTGGCGGGTTTGTTCGTGGCCTCTCCGTTCGTTCTGTATCAGGTTTGGTTGTTTATTTCTCCGGGACTTTACCGGCACGAGAAACGCTATGTGATGCCGTTCATGGCCTCGACGATTGGCCTGTTTCTGAGCGGCGGATATTTTGGCTACAGGCTGGTCTACCCCGCAGCCCTGGATTTCCTGATCGGGTACGGCAGGCAGTTTCAGCCGATGATCACGATTGGCGAGTACACCGACCTGTTCCTGACGGTGATCATCGGGCTGGGGGTCGTCTTCGAGTTGCCAATCCTGGTCTTCTTTCTTGCCCTGATGGGAGTGGTGACCGCAGGCTGGATGTGGCGCAACGTCCGCTATTCCATCCTGGTGATCTTCATCATTGCCGCTATCCTAACGCCCACGACCGACATTCTGAACATGTGTATCTTCGCCGCTCCGATGGTAGCCTTGTACCTTTTGAGCATCGGCATTGCCTGGTTTGTGCATCCCACGCAGCGCAAGAAGCGCCAGGCCAGCAAGTGATGGAGAACCGCGCGAAGACAGTGTCACGCTCTGAACGCGCGTTCCGAGAGGCAAGGAGCCTGGCTGTTCCGGTCGCATCCCGTTTATCGATTGTCCTTGCCTTCTGCCTCAGTCTTCCCGCCTGCGGGCAGCAGAAGCACACCGAAACACCGGTCGCTGCGACGCCTGCGGCGATCGCGTCGGCGCTGCCTGTTGCCTCTGTCGGAGGTACCGGACACGTTCCATCCTCGATTAACTCGGCGCGAGCCATGCAGTACACCCGCGAAGTGGTAGCTTTTGGCCCGAGGCCCATCGGTAGCGCCAGCCACCGGAAGCTGGAGGCCTACATTTACGCTCACCTCAAGGGCGTCGCGGTTGAGGATGACCTGTTCACCGCCGACACGCCGGAAGGGAAACTTCCGCTGCGCAACATCATCGCAAAGTTTCCGGGCACCAAAGACGGGATTGTCGTCATCGCCGGGCACTACGATACGAACTATCCCTTGCGGAAGACAACTTATGTCGGCGCGAACGACGGTGGCTCCTCCACCGCGATTCTGCTGGAACTGGCCAACCAGTTGCGAGGGAAGAAGCGGGACGGCTATAGCGTTAGGCTGCTATGGACCGATGGGGAGGAGGCGGTTAAGCAGTGGAGCGCCACCGACAGCCTGTACGGCACCCGCCATCTGGCCGAAGTGTGGCGACAGGATGGAACGATCAGCAAGATCAAAGCCTTCCTGCTGGCGGACATGATTGGCGATGCCGATCTGAATATCGATCGCGACGTGAACTCAACGCCATGGCTGGAAGATGTAGTCCTTCAGGCTGCGACCCGCCTTGGGTACCAGTCGCATTTCTTTGCCCGGACCATTGGGGTGGACGACGACCACCTGCCTTTCGTCCGGTCGGGCGTTCCTTCGGCAGATCTGATTGACCTCGACTACGGCTACGGCAATGTTTTTCACCACACTCCCCAGGACACGCTGGACAAGCTTAGCCCCAAGAGTCTGGAGATTGCCGGCAGCGTAATCCTGGAGACGGTGCACATGCTCGACGAGATGCCAGGTCCGCCACAACAGAAGTAAGCCCGCCACCGAAGATCAAATCAGATTTCGCAAGCTCAACGGGAAACGCTGAAATTCTCTCCTGAGCCTCATCACGGGCCGAGCGGGTAGGTGCCTGTAGTGTAATCAGCTGCGAGATTCGCGTAATACATGTAGAGCGGGCCCGGCGCTTGCTCCCCGCCGACGTGGCCAATTTCCAGGTCAAAGGCCGGCTGGTTCGCCTGGACGGCTCCACTCGCTGAACCTATAAGAGTCCAGTTGGTCGTTTCGTAAACCGACATTTTGTGTGAGCCCGTGGTGTTGAACTGCATCGTGATCCAGTACCAGGTGTTGGGGGTGATGTTGATGGACCCGGACTGAGTCGTCGCGGCGTCGGCTACCTCCAGCTCCAGGTGCAACTGTGTTCCATCGCCTACAAGATTGGCCGCGATGGCGTCCGCATTGGAGCTGATACGCGCGATGTCGTATTGGGGCATGCTCGTGCTCGGTACGGTGGTATAGAAGAAGAATCCGATCGAAGCACTCGAGGTCGGCGCAGGAAACCCATAGGCCGCAACATCCGTGCCTGAGATATCGTGCCGCACGACGAGACCGGTGTTCCCGCTATAGGAAGTCCCGCAGACATTCACGCTGGAGTGCAACGTGTGGGAAACGGCGTTCGAGAAAACGAGGCTGCCGGAGGGATTTGCGCCCAGTTCCCAGTGGCCGGTTCCGCAGTGAGTGCCGGAATCGAGCGCTGCAGGCGTCACGGCATTGCCGGCGACAGCGCCGGTAAAGTCGGCGAAAACCGTCGGCGCGAAGGTGCCTCCACCAGGCGTGCCAGTGCCTCCTCCGCCACCTCCACCGGCAGATCCACCCCCGCAGCCGGTGATGCCCAATGCGAGAAAGGCGGCTAGAACGCGCGCCGCGAGCGCGGTCGGTCTGGAACTGAAAGGATGTTCAGGGTTGTTCCCCATTGGCTGGTCACCTGTGAGGGGCATTGCGCCATAGGCCATTCGCGGGGGTGCGAGGCTCCCGGTATCTTACATCAAAACTTTCTGAAATCAGCCAATGGACGGGGAAAACCGATTAGACTGGGACTGCGATCAGAGAAGGGAACTGATCGACCCGGTTCTGAAATCACCGCTTTCAGACTTTCCGTATCGCGCACTATCATTTTTCCGGTGCGGTATTGCTTCGCTAGTCTGGGTCAGAACGTGCTCATATTCTGGATTCTCTTCAATCTGTTTGTCCTCGCTATGCTGGGGGTGGATCTCGGCGTTTTTCACCGGCCGGGACACACGATCAAGTTTCGCGAAGCGCTCGCCTGGAGTGTGTTGTGGATCGCTCTGGCTGCTGCATTTGCCGTCCTGCTGCTTTTCTGGCGCGGGCGCACGGCCAGCCTTGAGTTTGTGACCGGCTATGTCATCGAGCTCTCCCTGAGTGTGGATAATCTGTTTGTCTTCCTGCTGATCTTTCGTTATTTCAAGGTGCCGAGCCAGCATCAGCATCACGTTTTGTTCTGGGGCATTCTGGGCGCGCTGGTGATGCGCGGAATCTTCATCGTCATGGGCGTGGGACTGATTCGGCGGTTTCACTGGATCGTGTATCTCTTTGGAGCGTTGTTGCTTTACAGCGGAGCCAAACTGCTCCGCCAGGACGAAGTTGACATCGATCCGGAGAAGAACCCGGTGTTACGGCTGTTTCGACGCTGGATACCGGTCACAAGGGAATACCATGGCGATCGATTCTTTGTCCGCCTCCCCCGCTTGTATGCTACGCCGTTGGTCGTAGTCCTACTCGTGGTCGAAACCACCGACCTACTCTTCGCGGTGGATTCCATTCCCGCAGTTCTGGCGATCACCCTGAACGCGTTCATCGTGTATACATCAAACGTTTTCGCCATCCTCGGACTGCGCTCGATGTACTTTGCCCTCGCGGGAATGATGGAAATCTTCCACTACCTGCACTACGGACTCTCGGTCGTGCTCATGTTCGTGGGCGCGAAAATGTTGCTCTCCCACTACGTCCACATCCCGACGGGTATTGCTTTGGGGGTAGTTGCGAGCGTGCTGTTGATTTCCGTTTTGGCTTCAGTGCTGCATCCGCAGAAGAAAAACAGCCTGACTGCGTAGCGCACAGATCGCCCACGCGTTTTCTATGTAGCTTGCAGGTTGGCTGGCCCGAAAGCTATGCGAAACGGATGGTGTCTCCCTTGATAATGGAATGCTTGAGGAACTTCGCGTCGTTGTGGGCGGGGAAATCGGTCCGGTAGTGGGCGCCGCGGCTCTCTTCGCGCGCCAGGGCCGAACGGGCAACCAGAAGGCCGACCGTGTGCAGGTTTTGCGCTTCCCAGGCGCGCCGTGTGTACGGATGCGCGACTTTCGAACTGAGTTGCTGCAGTTGTTGGGTGGCGTGGGTAAGCGTGGTCGCGGTACGAACGATGCCCACGTCCTGCCACATCGTATCCTGAATCTGACGAACAACTTCTTCCACTCCTGCGTCGACCGGACCGTTTGAGTAATGTGCGCGTTTCGGGCTGGTGCTCCTTGCCGCTGTGCTGCGGAGCTCCTCCCGCATAGCTCTTCCCGCCCGCGCACCGAATACGAGCCCTTCCAACAGGGAATTACTAGCCAGCCGGTTTGCGCCGTGCACCCCGGCGGAGGCGGCCTCCCCGGCAGCATACAGACCTGACAGCGTAGTTCGTCCTTCGAGATCGGTCCGTACCCCGCCCATGGCGTAGTGGGCAGCGGGACGGATGGGAATCAAATCCGTCGTAATGTCGATGTTGTACTGCATGCAGGTGGCAAAGATGCGAGGAAAGCGAGCTTTGACGTGGTCGGCATCGAGATGCGTAAGGTCCAAATAGACCACCGGCTCTTTCAGTTGGCTGACTTCCAGTTCGTGAACGATGGCGCGGGCTACCACATCGCGCGGCGCCAGTTCACCCATGGGATGGTACTTGGGCATAAACCGGTGCATTTCGCTATTGCGCAGATACGCGCCTTCGCCGCGCAACGCCTCCGAAAGCAGGAAACGAGGGGCGTCCTTCAGGTATAACGCAGTGGGATGAAACTGAACGAACTCCATGTCGCTGATTTCTGCTCCGCAGCGAAAAGCCATAGCGGCACCATCTCCAGTGGCGACCCCTGGATTCGTCGTGCTGCGATAAAGCTGACCAAGTCCGCCGGTCGCGAGCAGCACGGCGGACGCTGTGATCTCCTGAGCCTGTCCTTTTTCATCGATCAGATGGACGCCGCAGACGCGCCCGGATTCCACGCGTAAGTCGGTGGAGAACTCGAACTCGCAGACTGAAATATGCTTCAGCGTTTTTGATTTGGCATAGAGAGCGCGCAAGATCTCGCGGCCGGTGGAATCACCATGAGCGTGCAAGATGCGATTGCGGCTGTGTGCGCCCTCGCGTCCGAAGGCCAGTTTTGTGCCGTTGCGATCAAATTCCGTGCCCCATTGGATCAGTTCTTCTATGCGCTCGGGGCCTTCCTCCACCAGCACTCTGACCGCATCAGCATTGCAAAGCCCGTCCCCGGCGTTGAGCGTATCCTGCAGGTGCAGTACGATTTCGTCTTCGTCACTGAGGGCGGCGGCGATGCCTCCCTGCGCCAGTTGGGTGGCCGAATCGGTGACTTCGCGCTTGGCTAAAACCACAACCCGCCCGGCACTCGCCAGTTCCACAGCGGCGCGCAACCCGGCAACGCCGGCGCCAATCACCAGGAAGTCAGTTTCGGCTGGTGCACACTTCATAAACGCAAAATGTTATCACGCTAAGCGATGGGCGGATGCGCGCTACCCTGCGATATGATGAAAGCCTATGATTCGGGTCGGAATCAAAACGCCACAGCGCTCTTACGAGGCTCTGATCGAGAACGGCCTGCTCGATCACGCAGGCGAGCATTTGCAGACATTGCTGGGGAATCGAAAACAACTGTTCGTAGTGACGGTTCCCCCGGTCCGTCGCCGGTGGGGCGCGAAATTGCTGCGCTCTTTGTCGAGCGCGGACTTTGCGGTGAAGATCATCGAAATGCTTGACGGCGAGCGCTACAAGCGGCTCGCTAGCGTAGAAGGATTGGCCGAGAAACTTACACGGCTGGGCGCGGATCGCAGCGCGGTGATCCTGGCATTCGGTGGCGGCGTGGCGGGAGACGTCGGAGCTTTTCTGGCTTCGCTGTACATGCGTGGTGTGGACGTAGTGCAGATTCCCACGACCGTACTGGCACAGGTGGATGCTTCCATCGGCGGGAAGACGGGCGTCAATCTGCGCACAGGGAAGAACCTGGTGGGAACATTTCACCAGCCGCTAGCGGTCCTGATTGATCCGGCTGTGCTTACCACTTTGCCGGAACGCGGGTTCCGCGCCGGACTGTATGAAGCTTTGAAGTGCGGAGTCATCGGGCTGCCTGAATTGTTCTCCGACCTCGAAGGCGCGTCAGTCCGGTCACTGAGACGGGACCCGGGGAAGCTAGAGAGAATCATCGCGCAGTCAGTGAAGCTGAAAGCAGAAATCGTTTCGGTCGATGAAAAAGAAATGGGACTGCGCCGCGTTTTGAACCTGGGCCACACGGTGGGTCATGCTTTGGAGGCGCAGACACGCTACCGCCACTTTCTTCATGGCGAAGCGGTCGCGTGGGGAATGATTGCCGCTACAAGCATCGCCACAGCGGCAAACAAGCTGGACGCCGCCGCGGCGGAACGAATCCACCGAGCGGTCTTAGGGCTCGGTCCTCTGCCGAAGGTTGCCGTGCGTGGGCATAGTGTTCTACGTCTCCTGCAATCGGACAAAAAGACGCGCAATGGTGTTGTGCATTTTGTGCTGCCGACGGAAATTGGCAAGGTTGAGATCGTGAATGACGTCCCTGAGAAGTTGGTAGTCGAGGCCGTAGACAAGTTGCGCAGGCTTTCCAACTGATCTTTCTTACAGGTCACATCTCGCTTGAATCACCTGAACAAGACTGTTGCGACTGGCGCTTCCCCGGCGGGGGTAAGCGATCCGCAAGCCGCCTCCCGCGCCGTGCGCGAAATGTTCACTTCGATTGCCCCCCGCTATGACCTGCTAAACCATGTGCTTTCCTGCAATGTAGATCGCTTGTGGTGGCGGCGAGCCGCACGAGCTTTCGCCCACATCCTGTCGCGGTCAAATGCGCGCGTGTTGGACCTGTGCTGCGGCACGGGAGATATGGCCTTTGCGCTTCTTGGCCGATCGGGTAACTCTAACCCCGCAATTTTAGGCGCGGATTTTTCCCATGCCATGCTTGTGCGAGCAAGCGCGAAGTCCACGGGGATGAAACTGCAATGGGTGGAAGCCGACGCGCTGCAGTTGCCCTTCGGCGATTGCAGTTTCGATCTGGTCACCTCTGCTTTTGGCTTCCGCAATTTGGCCGACTACGATGCGGGCTTGCGCGAGATTGCGCGAGTGCTGCGCCCGGGCGGCGAATGTGGCATTCTCGATTTCGGCGAGCCCCAGGGCGTGCTGGGAAAACTCTATCGGATCTATTTCAAGCGCGTGTTGCCAATTATCGGCACGGCGATTTCAGGCGTGAAAGGACCGTATAACTACCTGCCCGCTTCCGTGGAGCGATTTCCCGATCCCTCCGGGATGTTGCAGCGAATGCAACGGGCAGGTTTTCGCGAAGTTTCGTGGACGCCCTACACCGTCGGTATTGCTGGGTTATATCGCGGTAAGAAGTAATTTCGCGATTAGGAACTCTCACTGCCGCGCAGCAAGTCCGCCAATCTGTGGATGTCGTCGGCTGTAGTGTCGCCGATTACGAAATAACGAAGGCCACCCTGGGTCCAGCTTTCCACATTGAATGCGGCTTGCTGCCGAGGCCGCGCATCACTGGGAAGGGCCCGGAATTCCGCCCGATCCTGGAAGATCAAGACAGAAAGCCGATGCTTGCGTAATTGGAAGATCAGGTGTGCTCCCGGCGTCTGCCTCAGATAAGTAACGCGCCCTCCGACCAGTGTGAAGTCAGAATCGCGCAATTCGGGCAGATTGAAGGTGAAGGGAATCTTCCCTTCAAACCACGGTTTTACGGTGTGGCGGTCCGACGAAACTACATCCACCGGATTGGAACTGGCCAGAGCGGCTACGTGCAGGTCGGCGATCTCGCTATCGATTTGCGGCAGAGCACGATGATCACGCCTACTCTGTATCAGGAACGCTACCGCAAAGATCAGCACGACAGTGGCAAGTGCAGCAACCTGCCAGTGCCAAACCGCTCGCTGGCGTGTGCCGACAATCTGATGGACACGCTGCCGCAGTTCAGTGCTAGGGCTGTATAGTCTGCCCGACTGCTGCACAGCGCGCTTTAGTTGTGTGCGGCCCAGAACATCCGCGGCGCATGCGGGGCAAGTTCGCACATGAGCGTCCAGCGCAGACATCTCGTCGGGGGAGAGTTCGCCGTCGAGAAAGGCATCGAGTTTGCTGGTCCAGGCGTCAGCCATTTCGCTCTCCGGGCAATTTCTGGCGCAAGCGATCGCGCAACGCGCGTCGCGCACGGGACAGGCGCGACATTACGGTGCCGATCGGTATGGCCAAGGTTTCTGCTATCTCCAGATAGCTCATCTCCTCCACTTCACAGAGAAGAAGAATTTCACGAAAGTGCACCGGCAGTTCGGCCAGCGCATGCTGTACCACCAGTCGCTGCGAGCGCTCCATAAGCAGCGTTTCTGGTGTATCCGGGCCGGCGGAAGGCTCGGCGAGATCATCGGAATCGAGCGGCACGCTGGCCTTCAGTCCGGCGCGCGACGTAAGAAAGGTATTGCGCAGAATACGGTAAATCCAGGCGCGAAAATTGGTTCCTGGCCGGAAGGAGGCAAAGCCGCGCAACGCTTTGGCATAGGTTTCCTGAACCAAGTCCTCCGCCTCGCTACGGTCCTGCGTCAGCCAGTGCGCGAAGTTGTAGAGCTGGTCGAACAAGGGGATGGCCAGTTCTTCGAACGTCGCGGTCAAGCGCTCTTTCGACATCCCTATAAGGTAAACCAGCGCGACGCGAGATTATTCCCGCGACTCTGATTTTGTTTTCCAGGGAATAAAGCGGCGCGACTCCGGTTATCCACCATACAAGGTCCCCAATCTATGGGATTTGGCGCGTTGCCATTGCCTGACGCATTGTCAGAAACCGCACCGCAAAGGAGATCAAGGTGAATAAACCATTCGACCGCAGATCGTTTCTCAAGATTGCGGGGACGTCGTTTGGAATTGGCGTCGTCTACTCCGCATTTCCGGCAGCCGCTTCGGGCGAAGCGGCGGTGATGTTCGGCTCCCTTGGAACAAAGAGCGGAGAGAAGGTCGCGCCTTTCAGTTTCATCCAGCTCAGCGACGCGCACGTCGGCTTCAACGGCCCACCCGACCCATTGGGCACGAAAGCCTTCGAACGGGCGGTTGAAATGGTCAACCAACTGCCGCAGCGGCCTGATCTGGTGCTGTTCACGGGCGACTTGACCCATGACAGTGAAGACAAAGATGTGCACTCCCAGCGCATGAAGCAGTTCATAGAGATCTCCAAGCGGATGAATGTGCCTGTCATCAAGCATGTTCCCGGGGAACACGATGCTGGGCTTGACGGAGGGGCTTTGTACCGCGACTTCCTGGGGGAAACTTACTATTCGTTCGATCATCGCGGCGTTCATTTCATCGCACTCGACAATGTGTCCCGCGCCAAACCGGAGATCGGTCTCGAACAATTGGCATGGCTGAAGAAGGACGTTGCCCGATTTCATCCGGCCACGCCTATCGTGGTGTTCACGCATCGTCCGTTGTTTGATCTGAAACCTGACTGGGAGTGGTTCACCAGTGACGGAGACGATGTAATGAACGTACTGTCTCCTTTCGAAAATGTCACGGTGCTTTACGGCCACATCCACCGCGACGACGAACACGAAATCGGGCGCGTGCACCACTACGCGGCGCGCTCTCTCATTTTTGCTTTCCCTGATCCTGAGAGGACACCGGATAAGAAGCCAAACGCGTTCGACAAGGAGCAGCCCTTCAAGAATCTGGGAATTCGCATCGTGCATGAGAACGTCGGCGGCAAGCCACAAATGAACACCGTAGCCGTGGAAGACGTGGAACTCACAGCACGCGAATTTTCCGGCATCAACGGAATTCAACAGATTCTGAAGACACCGACCCTTTAGTAGATGGAGTGACTAATGAATAGGCGACGTTGCGTGAAGTTAGTCTGGACCGCGTTTCTTTTAGTGGCTGTCCTTGCTCTGTTCGTGACCAGATCTCGTCCGGTCCGTGCGGATGCTCCCCAGGTCATCGAAATCGCTGCCAAACGCTTCGAGTTCACCCCTAACCGCATCACATTGAAGAAAGGCGAGAAGGTCACACTGCGGCTCACCAGCGCGGATGTTGTCCATGGGTTCTTTCTGCGTCCGCTTAAGATTGACGAAATCATCACGCCAGGAAAGCCCACCGAGGTCACAGTGACGCCCGAGACTGCGGGGACGTTCACCACCATCTGCGATCACTTCTGCGGCGTGAATCACGGGAACATGAAGATGACGATTGTGGTGGAGTAGGCATGGTTGCCGTTCGGGCCACGCTGCTTGGCTGGCTTCTGGCAGCCAGCCTTCTGCTCAGCGCTGTGGGATGCAAGGTTCGGCAGCCGGGCAAACTCGAAACTGCCTTGGCAGGGAGAGTGAAGCGTGGTATCAGCGTCGGCGGGAAGAAGAACGTAAATCCGCTTGCGGCGACCACAGAAAACATTCGGGCCGGAAGGTTGAACTTTGCCCACTATTGTTTTGTTTGCCATGGCCTGGATGGGCAGAACACGGGAGTGCCTTTTGCCGAAAGGATGTCCCCACCCGTTCCCGAGCTCACTGCGACCTCGGTGCAGAGCTACTCAGACGGACAATTGAAGTGGGTGATTGACAATGGAATATCCCCGTCGGGCATGCCGGCTTCGAGAGGCATCCTCAACGATGACGAGATCTGGCAGATCGTTCTCTATTTGCGCCACCTGCCTGCGAAAGGAAGCCTGGGCGAGCCTGCCGTTTATGGCGGTGAAGAGAAATTGCCCAGCGATGACGGGAACAGGCGGTAGCGCAACTACTTTGCGGAGCCTCCACCTGCGGCCGACACGTTTCCGGCGAAGGAATCGGCAAAGGCATCAGCGATGGTGTAGCGAATCACGTCCTTGTAGCTTGTGTCGAGGAATTTCCGCAGCCGGTCGGTATTCATGATGTACTCGCTCGTCATGTAGGGGATCGCCTCAGGCGGAATGGCGGAGATGTCAGCACTCCACAGAAACTGCAGAGCGAGACGAAACATCCACTTCCCGGGTACGCGCCAGAGTCGAGCTCTGGCCATCTCGATGCAACGGGCAAAGGTCAGAGGATCGCCACGGCCGGCAACGTTGAGAATGGTAAGCCGCTGCGGCTCCGGTTCGCGCCGGGCAAGAATGAAAGCAATCAAGCGCGCAACATCATCCACGTGCACAAACTGAATGTGATTCTCCAGGTAACGGCGTCCATAGGGCAGCATGCAGGGAAGTCGCTTGCCCCGGTTGCGCATGCGAACTGCCCGTTGTCCCTTGCCGTTAGGCGTGCCGCGGAAGGCGCCGACCATATAGTTGTCAACGCTGGCGCCGGCATAGATGTGCGGCCGCAGCATGAACACGCTGCATGCCCGCAGGGCTGGTGAGCGTTGTTGCACGACTCTGTCCGCTTCCATCTTGTGGACTGCATAAGGAAGGGTGTGAGCCGCTAACGGGGAATCTTCCGTAGCGGGTTCCTGTAGGTTCGTGCCATAAACCGATACGCTGCTGGGAAAAATAAACTTGTCCACGATGGAATCTTCACGGTTGGCCTCGGTGATCGCTTCCATCACGCGCGCAGTTCCGGCTACATTGACGTGCCACATGCGGTCCACATCGAGGATTCCCGTGCGCACCGGATCAATCACGAAGGCCAGGTGCACGACTCCCATGGCACGTGATTCGCGCAACAGCAGGAAGAGTTCACGGCAACTTTCTTCCAGGCCCAGATCCATGCGCACAAACTGCAGCGGAGCGTCCGTGAGCGGCGGAGCGAGATCGACACCAATGATGTTGTATCCCGCCAGTAGCGGAATCAGGCGCAAACCGAGGTTGCCTGAGATGCCTGTAATGACGACAGTGGGTTTAGTTTCGCCCGTCATTTGGGTGCGGGTGCAGCCGGTGCTGCCGGAGGCTTCTCGCCGCCTTCCGCCGGGGCCGGGGCGGGTTTCGGTGCCGCCGGCGCCGGTACCTTGAAGTAATTCTCATCCAATATCGGGTTGATGGACTGCTGCAGCGCTTGCACCGACTCGCGCATCTTCTGCCCTTGCAGCGTAGAGCGGATTTCACCCTGTACCTGAATCAAGGGCAGGGTCTCCTTCTTCACCAATTTGTAGATAAAGAATCCGGTGCTCTCGGGAAGCACCTCGGAGACTGCGCCCGGCGCCAGGTCGAAGACGGCAGACTGATTCGGGGGAAGACCGGTCCGCCGCACTTTGCTCTGGCTGCTGCTGGGCGCAGGGTTCTTCATCCCAGCCATCTGAAATGCCTCGGCCTGCAATTTATCGAAATCTTCTCCGGCAGCGGCCCGGGCACGCAGGGCATCCGCTTCCTTGCTCATCGCGGCTTCCGCATCCTCCTGGCGCTTCTTGACGTCCGCCTCGCTCAGTTTTTCCGGTGCAGGCTCTTGTTCTTTAGTCTTGGGCACGTAAATCCGTTGAAGTTCACCGGTCTCGTAGGCCGCCGTATTGGCGTGATAGTAGTCCTCGATTTCCTTGTCGGAAATGTGGGAAGCCTGCTCCTGCAGAGACCGCACCAGTTCCTGCGATAGGAGCTGCATGCGTAGCAACTGCATCTTTTCCGCGAATCCTGGACCTTTGTCCAATCCCATGGCTTGTGCCTTCTTGGCCAGTGCCAGGCGGGTAGCGTAGTTTTCGGCGAATTGTTTCCGGGTGGCAGGCGACATGTCGGGCTGTATGGCGGCGATAATGCGTTCAAACTCGGCTCGCGTAACTACCGTCTTACATGCCGCCGCTGGTTTGCCTTGGGCCGGAGCGCTGTCGCAAACACCAGCGATGGTAATCACCACGGGACTTTGGGGAATTTGCGCCGACGCTTGCGCGGTGTGCGACCCAGCCGCGGCGGGTTGAGTGGGAGCTTTGGGGGCAGTTTGCCCCAAGGCCAGCCCCACCAGCAGAAAACATGCGAGTAAGCGACCAGTCATAGAAATTGAAGTCTCTCGTTGAAGTGCAACCAAGAATCCTAGCACACGCGCCGGATGACCTCAGCTGCGAGGCTGCGGCTTGGTTGAATACTTTCCGGGGATGGCCGATGCAACTTGGCGGAAACCTTCGCCGACGGCGATAATGCGGTCATGTCCGGGGCGCCGGCGGTTTACAGCTCGGGTTCGATGCGCGCGGAGAAGCGCGCCGTGGCTGGAAACTCCGTGATTGCGGCCATAGCCATTACGGCGCTCAAGATCATCGTCGGGCTGACTACGGGCAGTTTGGGCATCTTGTCGGAGGCGGCACACTCCGGGCTGGACTTGATGGCAGCGGCGATTACGCTGTTTTCCGTGGGCGTTTCCGACAAGCCGGCTGATGCCGAGCACCAGTACGGGCACGGGAAAATCGAAAACTTTTCCGCATTTATTGAAACTGGCCTTCTGCTACTTACCTGCGTCTGGATTATTTCCGAAGCCATCAAGCGCCTCTTCTTTCACCACGTACAAATTGAACCAAGCATTGCCGCCTTTGTCGTGATGTTTATTTCGATGGCGGTGGATTTCTGGCGTTCGCGCGCTCTCGCCAAGATCGCCGTCAAGTATGACAGCCAGGCGCTGGAAGCCGATGCCTTGCACTTTTCCACCGACATCTGGTCGAGTGGTGTGGTAGTGCTGGGCTTGGCGCTGGTCTGGCTGGGAAGAAGCTATAGCGTGGGTTGGCTGGGCAACGCGGACCCGATTGCCGCTCTCTGCGTCGCCGGTGTGGTCATATCCGTCAGCTGGCGGCTGGCGCGGCGTACGATTGATGCGTTGCTCGATGCGGCGCCGACCGGTGTGCGCAACAAGATCATTGGCGCGATCTCCAACGTGGATGGCCTGCTTGAAGTGGACCGGGTGCGCATCCGGCGGGCTGGCAACCGCTACTTCGCCGATCTTTCCATCGGCCTCGCCCGCAATGTCACCTTCCAGCGCTCGGAGCAGGTGGTTGGTGCGGTGACCGACGCTGTGCATCACGTGCTGCCTGATGCCGACGTCGTGGTTCATTCCGTGCCCCGCGCCGCGTACTCGGAGAATATCTTTGACCGCGTGCGCGCCGTGGCCACCCGCTACAACTTCAATGTCCACGACGTAAGCGTGCAAAGGCTGAACGGACGCTTGCACGTCGAGCAGCATCTGGAACTGGATGAGCGCCTCAGCTTGAAGGCGGCGCATGACCGGGTCACCATGCTGGAGGCGGAAATCAAAAAAGATGTGCCGGAAATTTCCTCCATTCTCACCCACATTGAGAGTGAACCCGCCACGATTGAACCCGGAGATCAGATTCTGCGGGACGCCGATGTGGAAAAGAAACTGAAATTGATCGCCAGAGAATTTCCCGAGATTTTGGATATGCATGAGGTGGAATTCAAGCGCGTGCGCGGACGGTTGTATGTCTCCTGCCACTGTACCATGTCAGACGACCTTCCGCTTGCGCGCGTTCACGACGTGCAGACCGACCTCGAAATTCGCTTCAAGCAAGCAGCGCCTGAGTTGTTCCGCGTGTTGATCCATCCCGAGCCCAGCACCGACAATCGCAGGTAGATATAATCTTGCTCGCTGCGGCTTCGCGCTGCGGATTTCTTGTCAACAGGAGTTTGGAGTACATCATGACTGAGGCCAAGGCTACTTGGACGGCAGACTACCGTTTCACCGGAGTTGCTTCTTCTGGATACACAGTGGTAATGGACGGCGAGAGGAAAGCCGCCAGCAGTCCGATGGAGCTCGTGCTGATCGGATTGTGCGGATGCACCGCCTACGACGTCGTCAACATTCTGAACAAGAAGCGAGCAACGCCCGCCAGCCTGGAAGTGCGTGCCGAAGCCGAGCGCGCAACTGAGCCGCCGACAGTTTATACGGACATTCGATTGATCTACCGGGTTGGAGGCAGAGTCTCTCACAAAGCGGTCGAGGACGCGGTGCGGCTCTCGGAAGAAAAGTATTGCTCGGTGGCGGCCATGCTGAACAAGACTGCCAAAATCCGCTACCAGATCGAATACGTAAATGAATAAGCGCCGCCAGGGTGTGGCTGGTCCGGTGTGGCCAAACCAAGTTGCGTTGCATAAAGCAGGCTCGACAAGCACGAATTGAAGCTACAAGCGCACAATCCTTACCGCGGATACCTGTACATCGCTGGTGCCACACTGCTGTGGGGAGTCTCCGCCACACTAGGACGCGCCGCCTTCACTGGCCATTTGTTGCCCAAGGGACAGGCTCTGCGGCCAATCGATCCGCTGATCATTTCGCAGGCGCGAACCACACTGTCGTTTGTCGTCTTGCTGCCGGTGCTGCTTCTTGGGCGCGGCCGTGGGTCCCTTCGCCTTCCGGCACCCGATCTGGGAAAGATTTTTCTTCTGGGATTGCTGGGCGTGGTGCCCTCCAATTACTTCTACTACCTCGCCATTCAGAAGACAAACGTCGCTACCGCAATCATCATTCAGTACACGGCTCCCGTTTGGGTGCTGCTGTATATGGCCGCCCGGGGCTTGCAGAAGCCGACGCTGCAACGCGTCGCCGCGGTCGGGCTGGCGATTGTCGGAATCGCCCTGGCCATCGGGCTATTCAGTGGCGGCGGACTGCGTCTCAATCCTGTGGGCGTGATTGCAGCGCTGCTTGCGGCTTTCGCCTTTGCCTTTTACAACGTCGGCGGACACGACATCTTGGCGCGCTACAACCGCTGGACGGTGCTCTTGTGTACGCTGTTGAGCGCTTCGTTGTTCTGGATCGTCGTCAACTCGCCGTGGAAGATCATCGCCGCACACTATTCTTCGGCGCAGTGGCTCTTTTTGCTGGTATTTGCCCTGGTCTCGGTGCTGGGGCCCTACTCGCTCTATTTCGCCGGACTCCAATATCTCGAGCCTACCCGCGCCATTGTCGTGAGTTGCCTGGAGCCGGTGTTCTCGATCCTCATCGCTGCCATTGTGCTGGGTGAAGTCATGCGGCCGCTGCAGGCGGTGGGGATGGTGCTGGTCCTGGGGGCCATCATTGTGGTGCAGATGCCGGATAAGACATCGCGAGAGGAAATCACGGTGGTGGAGCCGATCGAGTGATGGGCACCCAAGATTGAGGATGAGCTACCGCCCCGTCCCTCAATTCACTCCCCGCCCGCTCGGGCTGCAGCAGAAGCGCACCAACAGCAGAGGGAAACCGATTGCGGCCACAACCAAGCGCAGGCACAGTGGCGCACTCCCGCGTGTTTCACTGCTATCGCTGGTCAGGGCTTTGCTGAGATAGCCTTCGCAATTTCAGGTGGTCTCAGTCCCCTCACAAGAATCCAAAAACTCAGTGCGAGTTCGAACAGACCCATTGGCAGTTCGTACCAGTTTACGGAAACTATCTTTCCGAAGCTTGGGAAAATGAGGTACGCGAATGCGCAGCCCCCTTCAAATAGTGACGACAGCACACCCAGCGCAGAGAGCGTTCGTGGTATATATCGCGATTTGAACCATAAATAGCTGAAGACCACAGATCCCAATCCGTAGCACGTTAAACCGAGGTAGTACGCGTCGAAACCTGAGGCGAGCTGCAACCCCGCCCATGCCTGCAAACGCGAGGACTCAAATACCTGCAAATACCCGCTGCCCATCACTCGCAAAGCACCAAAGAAATCAAACAACATGACAAACCACATAAAGGCATAGACAAGACGGGAAAACGCCGCGAATAGAGCCAAGCCTCGGCTAATTGGCCGGAGTACTACGTAAAGTGCTGTGAGCAACACCATGGCCCCCACAGCGTAGATGAGGGCCGAGGCGAGGTAAATGCGAAAGGCGTGTTCGTGTGCGGTGAGGTTGTGCGCCGTCTCCGCCAGATTGTTCCATACCAGAAGAGGGGCATAATAGCGAAAGAAAGCTACGGTTACGATTACGAATGTCAGTGGGTAGGTGATCCCGATAACTCTGGCAGCACGACGCTGTGATTTGTCAATCATTTATTCATTCTTTCGTGGGGTCGCGGCTCAACACTCAACCGGGCCTTGGCCTATTCGTAGCGCAATGCTTCAATGGGATCGAGCCGCGACGCCCGTATCGCCGGGATCATGCCGCTGACTAATCCCACCAGCGCCAGAATGACGGTAGAGACCAGCACGCTGGTTGGCGAAATGATGAGGCGAATATCGCCCACCTCTCCGTGCTGGGCCAGCGCGCTGTAAAACGTGAGGTTTCCTACCGAGAACGAAACCACGTAGGCGAACACAATACCCAGCAGGCCGCCTACAAAAGTGATCGCCAGCGCTTCGCATAGGAACTGCACGAGGATATCGAAGCGCCGGGCGCCCATGGCCTTCTCTACGCCGATCTCGCGCGTGCGCTGCGTCACGCTCACCAGCATGATGTTCATGAGTCCCACGCCACCGATGCCCAACGTCAGAGTGCCGATAAAGGCGAGCAGCACCTGTAGAGCCAGGCTGATGATTCCGAATCGCGAGAGCTGCTCCATCAGGATGAAAACCCTCAGAGCGCGCTGGTCATCCGGACGGAAATTGTGCTGCAAGGCCAGCGTATTGCGAAGCGACCTCTCGACCGTGTGATAGTCGGAGCCGAGAAAGTCCAGCCAGATCATATCGATATAGTGCGTATCGCGGAAATCGCTCATCGTGGAAAACGGAATGTAGACCACGCGATTGATGCTGTTCTGGGCGCCACCTTCTTGTGGCCTGGGCTTCAGTACGCCGACGACCTCGTAGGGAATGCCGTTGATGCGAATCTTCTCTCCCAGGGCGTAGCGGCCGGAGAACAGTTTCTCCTTGGATTCCGAGCCCAACACGCACACCCGCGCGCGTAACTGCATATCTTCAGCGCTGTAGAAACGCCCGACGGTCACCTGTAGATTCTGAATCTCAGGCAGCACGGCATTACTGCCAGCGACGGTCCATGTGTAAGAACGTCCCTCATAGCTCACGGGAAGGTCCAAGAACGATGCCGGGGTGATGCGGATGACTTGCGGCACATTGGCCACGACACGTTCAATGTCATCGTTGGTCAAGCGGATATTGGCGCCAGCCTTGTTTCCACCCGCTTGCATCGAGGTCCGGCCGCCGACAACACCCACGGATTGCATGCTGGCATAGGCCCTGAAGATGCTGATGATGGCGGTTGAAAAGCCCGTGCCGTAGGCCAGCAACAACACCACCGTCGCAATGCCCCACGCCATACCCAGCACAGTGATCGCGCTGCGCCGCCGGTTTTGCCGGATTGCGCCGTAGGCTTCGGAGAATACGTCCTTGGCCAGGATCATTGGTCACTCCTGACGGAGCGCTTCAACCGGTGTGAGCACGGCTGCCCTCTGTGCGGGATACAGGCCAGCGATAATGCCGGCCGCAGCAAGGCTACCCATGGCAAGGGCAGCGGTCGCCGGATAGATGTGAGGCAGTTCGAATCCATCGATTGGCGGCAAGAGCCCGAAGAGCCGGGTCGCCCCGTATGCCGCCCCGACACCAATGCCGCCGCTAATTGCCGTGAGCATCAGCCCTTCCAAGAAGAACTGGAACAGGATGCTCCGCCGGGTGGCGCCCAGGGCCTTGCGCAGCCCGATCTCGCGTGTGCGCTCGGCGACAGAGACCAGCATGATGTTCACAACCCCCATGGCCCCTAGAGCGAGCGTCACCAAACCCACCGCTCCGAGGAACGCGTCCATGGCGTCGGAGATCTTGCCGACCATCTCGGCTTCCTCGATGGTGTCCCATTCGTCAAACGCGTCGGGTGTCTCGGGATCGAAGTGGTGATTTCTCGCCACAATAGCGTGGACTGATTTCTTGGCTTGGTCATGCTGTTCCCGCGTAATCGGTTGGTACGCGACATATTTAACCGCCTTGGCGTTGCCTTCGCCCGGCATCGGGAAATAAGTGGCCATGGTGGTGTAAGGCATGACCAGCCGCATATTCTGGTCGTTGTTCCTGCCAAAGCCGATGTTGCCAATGGTCCCTATCACCTGGAAAGGCACGCCATTGATCAGGAGCCTGCCGCCTATGGCCGGCCGGCCGGGAAACAATAGGCGTACGAATTCTTTGCCGATTACACAGACATTGTTGCGCTGTTGTTCATCGGTCCAACTCGGCCAGCGCCCCTGGGCAAGGGGCTGGTACCGGATGTCGTAGAACTGGGGTTCAGAGCCATCTACGTAGCCGTTGCTGCTGCCATACTCGCTGACCAAGCGAAGGTCGCCGCGGTAAATTACGGGCGTGGCATTGCGGACATAGGGCGAATTGCGAATGTCCAAATAGTCCTGGTAGTCCAGGTAGTACTGGCGGGACGAAAGCTGGCTGCCGCCAACCGCCGGTACACGGCCGTTGTAAATTTGCATGTAGTCTTCGCCGAAACCAGCCAGATTCTTCTCGGTTCCGGCGCGAAAACCCTCTCCTAATCCAACCAGGAGCAACAGCGATCCGACCCCCCACGCGATTCCAAACATGGTGAGGAAGGAGCGAAGTTTGTGCGCCCACATGGCGGCCAAGACCTGGCGGAAGCTGTCGACAAATCGCCGCATAAGCAAATCTACGAATATTAGACGAACAAAGTTCCTATTTGTTCCGCCGCTTTCCCAAAGAATCGTACCGCATAGCCTGCCAGAGGGACGGCGCATGGGCACAGATTTACGCTAACAACGTCCGAGTGGTTTGTATGTGAGATGCGTCTCAATCCAGGTGTTTGCCCCTGGTCTCCGGCAGCTGCGTCGCGACTATAGCCGACAGCAGATAGGCCGCGGCGCACAAGTAAAAAGCCCAGGCCAGTCCCCTCTCTTGGCCAACGCGGCCGATCACAAAGGGCGCGATTGAACTCATGGTGCGGGCGCCGTTGTAAGTGAATCCGAGAGCCCGGGCGCGCACACGCGTAGGGAAGATTTCGCTGGCCACAATCCCCGAGCCGGAGAAGACTCCGGTGCCAAAAAACGCGACGACGGTTCCCACCACCAGCAGGGCCCAGGGATGGCGGACGATGGCATAAAGTGAAACCACAAGACTCGCAGCCATCATATAGAAAATAAACGACCTGCGTCGGCCGAGATGGTCGGCCACCCAACCAAAACTGACATAGCCCGGAAACATGCCGAACAGATTCAGCACTACCAACAGAGTGGTCGTACCCATCACGCTGAAGCCGCGTCCGCCTTGCTCCACAGGCAAGGAAAGATACGGCGGAATCCAGGTAAACAGCCCCCACCAGGCCGACATCCCGAAGAAATTCACGAAAAGCAGAACCATCGTGTATTTCAAATAAGGCGGCTGAAAGATGCGTGCGAAGCTGCCGTACTCGTAGCGCTGTTGCGCCTCGGCCACGGCGTACGACTCCTGTGCGAGGCGGTGGTGTTCCTGCCACATTTCCGACTCGGGCACGCCTCTGCGAATCCACAGGGTCACCAGCGCGGGCAGCACGCCGACGAAGAAAACCATTCGCCAGTCGGCAAAGTGCAGAACGATTCCCGCGACGAACGACGCGAGAGCGTAGCCGATGGCCCACGAACTCTGCACCACCGAGATAGCCTTGGCGCGCAGCTGGGTGGGCCAGGTTTCCGCCACTAAGGTCGCGCCGGTATTCCATTCACCGCCCATGCCGAGTCCGAGAATGAAGCGGAAGACGGCGAGCAACAGCACGGACCGGGCAAGTCCGGAACCGAAAGAGCACAACGAATAAGTCAGGATGCTCATCATCAGGGCGCGCTTGCGGCCGATGCGGTCGGCGATGAACCCGAAGAGCACTCCGCCGATCCCCGAAGCAATCAGTGTGAGCGTCTGCAGTAGCCCGGCTTTCGACTTGCTCATGCCGAGGTCGCGCATGACGTGAGCCAGAACCAGTGCAAAAAGCATGGTGTCGAAGGCGTCGAGCATCCACCCAAGCGCGGCCGCGAGCAGTGTGCGGCGTTGTGCCGGAGTTGTTTGTGATAACAGCGCGCTGAGGCTCACGGCCATCGGCAGGATTGTATTCGCGGGGCTGCGGAATTGGCGATGGAAAAGCGGCTTGCGAAAAGCTAAATCAGGAAGCTTCGGCGTGGGCAAGCTTCAGCAAGTGGAAATACCTTCGCGCCTTCTTCACGTCCTTCGCGATCTGGTCGCGGAGCGTGTCGACGGAAGGGAATTTGACTTCGTCGCGAAGCCGGTAGAGGAAGTGGATCTCAACGTCTGTCTCAGGAGTGAGCTCAAGCGGATGGAAGTTCAGCAGGTGGGTTTCAATAGCGAAGGACTCTTTGCCAAACGTCGGCCGGTTCCCGACATTGGTGACCGAATCAAAACATTCCTGCGCGATGCGGGTGCGGGTCACATAGACGCCGTCCTTGGGCACCATTTCCTCGTAGCGGGTCAGGTTGACCGTGGGCACTGTGTATTTGGCGCCGTATCCGCGTCCACGGCCCGGCACCGACAGAATGCTGAAAGGCCGAGCCAGCAAATGACGAGCCCGGCTTACCCGGCCGTCCGCGAGCAATTTGCGAATGTGGCTGCTGGAAACCGGCTCGCCGCGCAAGCGCATCTCGGGATAGGTTTTCACCTCGAACCCCATCTCACGCCCAAACTCAGCCAGCATGCCGACATTGCCTGATGCTTTGTGGCCAAAGTGGAAGTTGTAGCCCTCGTGCACTTCGCAGGCGTGCAACTTCTTCTTCAAGATTCGCTCGGCAAACTGGCGAGGAGTGAGCAACGAAAGATCGCGGGTGAAGGGAAGCACGAACACCGCGTCGACCCCTGTGTCTTTGAGCAAGAGCAGCTTCTCGGGAGTAGGAGTGAGCAGTTTCAGGTCGGAGTCGGGACGCAGGATGCGAACCGGATGAGGCTCAAAAGTAACTGCCACGGAACGCAGGTTCTGCTGGCGCGCCCGCTGGACAATCTCCTGCAATACGCGGCGGTGGGCGCGGTGGACGCCGTCGAAATTGCCCACGCTGACCAACGTGGGCCCAAAATCCGCCGAGATGTCATCGAACTTGAAGAAGATCTGCATTCTGGTTCAAGAGCGCCGTCTATGCGGCGAATACACTCATCAAATCTCGAACTCTAGTTTCATGCCGTCGTACGACAGCCGCACATGAGGCGGCAGAGTGGCGTTCGTCGCCTCATGCGGCAAGTCATGGCAAATATGCGTGAAAAACGCCCGCTTCGGTTTCACCCGCTCCACGATGCCGAGAGAAGTTTCAACGGTCGAATGGGTGGGGTGAGGCTTGTGGCGCAAGGCGTCGAGAAACAGAATATCCAGGTCGCGCAGCTTGGCAAAGGATGGTTCGGGCACCACGCTGTGATCGGTGAGATAGGCTGCCGAGCCAAAGCGAAAGCCATAGATCTGGGTCTCACCGTGAATGACAACCACCGGATCAAAACGCGCGCCAAACAGTTCTACCGGCCCATCAATCGGTCTCAATTCCACACGAGGCAGGCCGCCGAATTTGTAGTTGGCGTCGAAAATATAGCGGAACATGTTGCGGATGAATTCCGCCGCCTCAGGGTGCGCATAAAGGGGAAGGCGGTCGGGCTTGTGACGGAAGCTGAGCGGCCGAAGATCGTCGATACCCAGGATGTGATCGGCGTGTGTGTGCGTGTAAAGCACCGCATCCAGGTGGTTGATCCGCTCACGAATGGCTTGTTCGCGGAAGTCGGGCGTGGTGTCGATCAATACGGCCTTGCCTGCGTATTCGATGAGCACTGAAGGCCGGGTGCGGCGGTCGTGCGGGTCTGTAGAGTGGCAGACGGCGCAGTCACAACCTATCGTCGGCACACCCATCGATGTGCCGCTGCCGAGGACGGTGAGCGTCGCTTTCATCGTTTCGCTGAATCCGCCCCGGTTGGCTGCGGCGGACGCGCCAAGGCGTTAGTCACTTCTACATAGGCCATGCGCAATTCGTAGAGAGAATTTTGCAGGAAGTTCTGCTCGGCGGCAGTAAGGTTGCCTTTGGTCTTATCCGAGATTAGAGCGATGGTGTCGATGGTCTGACGCGCACTGATAAGATCGACCCGCGGTTGGGTGCCTTCCTCGTGCATCAGTCCGAGCTGGAACATCGCCGTCATGTACAGGGAGGCCAGGAAGCGCTCGAAAGTCATTTCCAGCTCTTTGGCGGAATGGCCGCTAAGCTCGACGCGGGAATCAAGATCCTTGGACGACTGGCGATAAGCATCGGCTTGCGCTTGTTGCTCGGCGGCCGACGGGGCGGTCGGCACCGCGGGTTCAGCCAAGGGCTTCGCTGCAGCGTCGGGAGCAGGTTTGGAAACCGGAGTTTCCTCTTCTGAAGTTTCCTGGCGCAGTTCGCCGTCCATTGTGAAAAGGCGGCGGTCGGTCACTGTAAAGTTTTCCTGCTTCTTCTCGCCCATGGTGTCTCCTCAGTGCTTGAAGGCTTCCGCGAATGGAAGACTGGTGACAACGATTTTGGTCCCGTCGGCAGCAAGTTGCTTGCCCGGCACTGCCGCTTCGCGTCGAATGTAGCCAAGCGCGAAGGGAAACTCACCACTGGACAGCGGCAAGGAAACAACACTCGTAATCTCGCCGGCATCCTTGCCTTCGGCTTGAATCTTCGTACCAGCGGCAGGCAAGCCGCCCTGAACGCGAAACCCGGCGAACGTCCGGTGCACGCTTCCGCGGGAGCGAATGCGCTCGACGATCTCCTGCCCAATGTAGCAGCCCTTGCTGAAATTCAGCGCGCGGACCTGTTCGGTTTCCTGTGGCAGGTCGCGCTCACGGATGTCCTGTCCATAACGGGGAATGCCCAAGGCAATGCGTAGCAGCTCCAACGCCGAATTGCCTACCGGCTGAGCGCCGGCTTTTACCAGGGCGTCCCAAACCGAAGCCAATGCGCTCGGATTCAGCCACAACTCAAAGGTCGGTAGCTTCTCGTTGTCTCCGCGGACTACCGTCAACGCAATTTCCCGCCAAACTGTGTCGGCGAATTGCAGCGGCGCCAACTCCGACACTTCTAGCCCAGCAGCTTTCAGAATGTCCGGGGTCCTTGGGCCTCCGATTCCAATCGCAGCAACCTTGTCGCTGACATGGGCTACCTCGACATCGTCCATGATGATGTAGTGGCCAAAGTGCGCCAGCGTCTTCTCCAGCTGAGATTGGTCAATGTCCAACAGCAAGGTATCGCCGCGGTTGTAGGCGTATAGGTCCCCCAGGATGTGGCCCTGGGGGTTCAGCAGAAAGGCATACACGCCATGACCGGAAGCCAGATCCCTCACATTGTTCGTGACCATGCCGTTCAGCCAGCGGACCCGGTCGGAACCCGTAACCTCGACCTTGGCGCGTGAGCTCAAATCGTAGATTCCACAACTGGAGAGCAAAGCGCGGAATTCCCCGCGTACGTCCCCGAAATCGGCGGCGGGAGCGCTGGGGTGATGGCTGCTTACGGCACTGGTCATACCAACCTTCGATTATAGCCAAGCCGTGGGTACGGGACAGAATCGAGCGCTGGTGTCTTTCCCCTTCTTGACCCTTTGTGTCCCTGGTGGTTATAGCGTTGTCTGCCGCCGATCACTAACCCGGAAAACCACGAAGTGACGCAAGGTTTCACGAAGGAAACCTTGACCGCCACCGGCTGCATTTCCGCCAGCCCGTTCGTGTGATACCTTTCTTCCCCGTGAGTCAAACCAAGCGCATCGCCGTAATCGCGGGGGATGGCATCGGCAAAGAGGTGATACCCGAAGCCATCAAGGCCGTCTCCGCGACTCGCGCTGCGCTCGAGTTTGCCTATTTTGACTGGGGAGCTGAGCGCTACCTGGCAGACGGTGTGACCGTGCCGCCCGAAGGATTCAACATGCTTGGCCGCGAGTTCGACGCGATCCTTGCGGGAGCATTTGGCGATCCGCGTGTGCCCTCCAATGTTCACGCCCGGGAAATTCTGCTGGGCATGCGCTTTCAGATGGATTTGTACGCCAACGTGAGACCCGTGCGGCTGCTCGATGCTTCGATCTGTCCGCTCAAGGGCGTTGAGCCAAAGGACGTGGATTTCGTGGTTATCCGCGAAAATACCGAAGGCGCTTACGTAAATGCCGGAGGTTTCTTCAAGCAAGGCACACCCGATGAGATCGCCGTTCAGGAAGACATCAACACCCGCAAAGGCGTGGAGCGAGTGATTCACTATGCCTTCGAATACTGCGAGAGACATACCAAGCGCGATGGCTCCGCCCGCAGGAGCGTTCTTCTGTGCGATAAGTCAAACGCCATGACATACGCAGGTGGTCTGTGGCAGCGCGTGTTCAAGGAGGTCAGCCGGGAGTATCCGCAGATCGGCGCCGGGCACATGTATGTGGACGCCTTGTGCATGCAGATGGTCAGAGATCCGCGGCAGTTCGATGTGATCGTCACCAATAATCTCTTCGGCGATATCATTACGGACTTGGCAGCGAGTCTGCAGGGCGGGTTGGGGATGGCTGCGAGCGGCAACATTCACCCCGGCAAGACTTCTATGTTCGAGCCGGTACATGGTTCGGCCCCACAAATTGCCGGCAAAGATGAGGCCAATCCGTTCGGTGCTATCTTGACTGCGGCGATGATGCTGGAGCATTTGGGGCTGGACGCAGAAGCCGAAAAAATCGAGGCTGCGGTGCTTGAGGCAGTGCGCCAGAAAAAATGCACGCAGGACATCGGAGGAACCCTCGGCACTCGCGACGCCGGAGATTGGACTGCAAGCTGGCTGACTCGATGACTAGGCAATTGGAACTCCTGCAGCAGGCAGTCTGGTCGTTGTGCTATAAAGCCGTTTCGTTCGTCTGAGTTGAGAAAACCACCCTGGGGGGAGCGCATGCCGGTGCGGCTGATGGAGAGTCTGGCGACTACGCCGCAGCTCGCTGAGCTGTTCTCAGACGAATCAGTCCTAAAGGCAATGCTGCAGTTCGAGACCGCGCTTGCCCGAGCGGAAGCGGGCTTGAGTATCGTGCCATCGGCGGCAGCGGACGCAATTGCTAATGCGGCTCAAACGGGCTCGTTTGATGTTGCCGCTCTCGCACAGGCTGCGTTGCGTGCGGGCACGCTCGGAGTTCCGTTGGTGAAGGCCCTAACCGAGCAGGTGCGGGCCCGTGATGCCGGCGCGGCAGGCTACGTGCACTGGGGTGCGACCAGTCAGGACGTGGTCGACACGGCCATGGTTCTGATACTCAAACGTGCACGGCCGTTTCTGGTGAATGATCTGACGCGGCTGGAAAACGCGTTGGTAGGCATCTCCGAGCGCCACGCACATACGGTCATGCTCGGACGAACGCTTTTGCAGCCAGCGCCGCCGGTAACCTTCGGCTTGAAAGCGGCGGGATGGCTGGGTGCGATTCATCGTGGGCGCCACCGGCTTGAAGCCGCGTTCGAGCACACATTGATCGTGCAGTTTGGAGGTGCCGCGGGTACGCTGGCTGCGCTGGGCGATCGAGGGCCAGCCGTTGGACGCCTGCTGGCGGAGGAACTCGGCCTTGGCTGTCCTGAAGCACCCTGGCACACGCACCGCGACCGCTTGGCGGAGTTGGTATGCGCTTGCGGCATCCTAACGGGATCGTTGGGCAAAATGGCCCGCGACATCAGTTTGCTCGCGCAGGGTGAAATTGTCGAGGTGGCCGAGCCAACTGGGCCGGGCCGGGGCGGGTCGTCCACCATGCCGCAGAAACAGAATCCGATTGGATGCGTGGTCACTTTGGCCGCGGCCAATCGCGTCCAAGGGCTCGTGGCGGGTTTCCTATCCGCGATGGGCCAGGAGCACGAGCGCTCGGCGGGCGGCTGGCAATCCGAGTGGCCCACTCTCGCCGCAGTGATTCAGACCACCGGTGTTGCGTTGGCATCGATGGCCGAAGTCGCAGAAGGGTTAAAGGTCGATGAGAAACGAATGCGCACCAATCTGGAAGCCGCTCGCGGTGCAGTGTTTTCTGAGAAGGCGATGATGCTGCTCGGTCGGGCTCTGGGACGCGATGTGGCTCGCAAACTAGTTGAAGATGCGACGCGCAAGAGCACCGAGCAAGGGCGGCGTCTTGAGGAGGTGCTTAGCGAGATGCCTGAGGTTACATGCCATCTCGATCCAGCCACGCTGGGCCAACTCGAAGATCCAGAGAAATACTTGGGCGCCGCCGAAACGTTCCGCACCAACTTGCTGTCCTCAGCAGAGAGCGAAGGCTCCCGCGGGAAAAAGAAGGAGTAGTCACTTTGCCCTTCGCAAAGATTGGCAACACGCACTTGTTCTACCGGCTTGAGGGGGAGAGCGGCCGGCCGGTGCTCATCTTGTCGCACTCGATTGGGACCGATCACGGAATGTGGGAGCCGCAAATAGCGGATTTGTTACCTCACTTTCAGGTTCTGCGCTACGACATCCGAGGGCACGGTGCCTCTGACGTCTCAAGCGGCGACTGCACCATCGAGTTGTTAGGTCACGACGTACTCGCGCTAGCCGATGATCTCAACCTGCCGAAGTACGCCTTCTGCGGCCTCTCGCTGGGAGGGGCGATCGGCCAATGGGTGGCTGCCAACGCTCCAGGGCGTGTCAACGGACTGGTCCTGGCCAATACGTCACCACAGTTTGGGCCGCCAGCGAATTGGGAAACCCGCATAAAGATGGTGAGAGAAGGCGGAATGGCAGCGATTGCCGACATGGCGATGCAGCGCTTCTTTTCCGCGGAGACTCTTGCGGGTGGAAATGCCTATGCAAGCTCGGTCCGCTCCGTTCTGTTGGCCACCGATCCCGCCGGCTACGTTGGGTGTTGCGCGGCATTGCGAGATGTTAACCACAATTCATTGCTGAGAAAGATTAGCGTTCCCACCCTGGTGATCGTCGGTGAGCGTGATGTCTCCACCCCCTGGACCGGACATGGCGAAATCCTGGCACGAGAGATTCCAGGTGCGAAAGCGGTCCACCTGCCTGCTGCGCACCTCTCGAACATCGAGCGCCCGCGGGCATTCACGCTCGCCCTCCTTGAATTTCTTCTGCCGCCAGAAGAAGAGTCCCCTGATCCGCTCGAGGTGGGATTCAGCGTTCGGCGGGCGGTGCTGGGAGACGCACACGTCGATAAAGCTGTCGCCGCGACCACAGATTTCACGCGAGAATTCCAATCGCTGATCACTCGCTATGCCTGGGGAACGATCTGGGCGCGCCCAGGTTTGGACCGGCGCACACGCCGCCTGCTGGTACTAGCCATGACTGCGGCGCTGGGGCGATGGGAGGAGTTTACCCTGCACATCCGCACCGGGCTGATGCACGGGCTGGAACCTTGTGACGTGAAAGAGGTTCTTCTGCAAGTGGCGATCTACGCCGGGGTTCCGGCGGCGCATACGGGATTCCACATTGCGCAGGAAGAAATGGAAAAGCTGAAAAAGGGATAGTCTCAGGCATTCCGTATTTGCGAGGATCCGACAAGCAATGTTTGTCAGCCGGAAACGTCTATTGGTGGAGTGGGGTGACTGCGATCCCGCACGCATCGTCTTCTATCCGCGCTACCTGGCTTGGTTCGATGACTGCACTACGGCGCTCTTCACCAATGCCGGATTGCCGACTCGTACCCTTTTCGAGGCACATAAGGTGATCGGTGTCCCCTTAGTGGATGTGAAGGTGCGCTTCCTCGTTCCCGCCACCTTTGGCGACGAACTGTTGGCCGAGTCAGAGGTCGTGAAGTGGGGCAAGAGCAGCTTCGTCCTCCGTCACAGGTTCTACAAAGATGGAGCCCTTGCTGTCGAAGGTTTTGAGACCCGGGTCTGGACCGGCCGCGATCCTGAAAATCCCGGGCAGATCAAGTCTCGGCCGCTTCCTGCCGAAGTAATCGAAAGGCTGTCGGCTTCTCGGGCTGCCGATGACCGGGTGTGAACCTCCGTCTTTCGCTCCTTCCGCCAAGACCAGCCCGTTGGACGATATACTCAAAAAAGGAAACGTCTTCCAGGGAGTTGGTTTCGCCCGGTTGCACAGATGGCAATGAAGGCCAAGTCGAATATCCCGCACGTCGCGTACTTTTCCATGGAGATTGCCCTGGATCCAGACCTGCCTACCTATAGCGGGGGCCTGGGCATCTTGGCCGGAGACACGCTGCGTTCGGCGGCAGATCTGGGGGTGCCATTGGTGGCGGTTACCTTGGCGCACCGCAAGGGCTATTTCCGGCAAACGCTAGATTCGGCAGGGAACCAATCCGAGCAGCCTCAGTCCTGGGAACCGGAGAAGTCGCTGAAGGAGGCAAAGGAACGGGTTTCGGTCGAAATCGAAGGCCGTGAGGTCCGCATTCGGGCGTGGACCTACACGGTGCGCGGGATTACGGGCGAGACCGTTCCGGTGTACCTGCTGGACACAAACCTTCCAGAAAACTCCGAATCGGACCGGACGCTGACGGACTCCCTCTACGGCGGAGACGAGCGCTATCGCCTGCGCCAAGAGATTGTGCTCGGACTGGGTGGGCTGCAGTTGCTACACAAGATCGGGGATAGCAGCATTGAGCGCTATCACATGAATGAAGGGCATTCGGCGCTGCTGGCGCTTGGACTCCTGGGACGGCGTCTTGATCAAAGCTTCGCCGGCCGGGTGCGGCAACTGGACATCGACGGCATTCGCAACATGTGCATTTTCACCACTCACACCCCGGTGCCGGCGGGCCATGACCAGTTTGCTCGCGAGGTGGTCACCAAGGCTCTAAGCGAGGAGCAGGTCACGCTGCTCGACGAGGCGGAAGCTTGGCAAGGCGACTTCCTGAACATGACTTACCTGGCGCTGCGGTTTTCCGGGTATGTGAATGGGGTGGCGATGCGCCATGGCGAAGTCTCCCGAGGAATGTTTCCGGATTACGCCATCAGCGCGATCACCAACGGGGTGCACGCGGTCACATGGACTTCCGAGCCTTTCAGTGAATTGTTTGACCAGTACATTCCGGGGTGGCGGACTGACAACAATTATTTGCGGTATGCCATCAGCATTCCTCGAGACGAGGTTCGGCAGGCGCACGCACGAGCCAAGAGTGATCTGCTCGCCGCGATTCGGAAACGCATGGGGGTCCAATTGGACCCGGAAATCCTCACCCTGGGTTTTGCCCGGCGAGCCAGCACCTACAAGCGAGGTAATCTGATCTTTCAGGATGTGGAGCGGCTGAAAAAGATCGCGCACGAGGTTGGACCGATCCAACTGGTCTACGGTGGCAAAGCCCACCCACGGGATGAGGGCGGCAAGAAAATTATCCGTGAGATATTTAGTGGGGCTGCGTCGATTTCGGAATCGGTACGTATGGTCTACGTCGAGAACTATGACATGCGTTGGGCCCGGCTCATGACCAGCGGCGTGGATCTATGGCTAAACACACCTCTTCGGCCTCAAGAGGCTTCCGGCACCAGCGGCATGAAAGCGGCACTAAACGCGGTTCCCAGCTTCAGTGTGGTCGATGGCTGGTGGGCCGAAGGGCACATTGAGGGCGTAACCGGCTGGGCCATTGGCAGCAGCGAGATGGCGGAAGATCCTCGTGCTGAAATGGAAGCGCTCTATGACACGTTGGAGCGGGAGATCGTGCCTATGTTTTACGGTCGTCCCAACCGCTATACCGAAGTGATGCGGTCCGCCGTTGCGTTTAATGGCGCATTCTTTAACACGCAGCGGATGCTGCAACAGTACGTCGCCAACGCATACACGATGCGTGGGGAGCCCACTCCACTCCCTCAAGCCGGATTGGTGACCGGCCGTTGAGAGAGGTAGAAGGTGAAGACGAGCGAGCGCACCATCTTCACCGTCGGCCAGCCGCTTATTTCGCCACAACCAGATTGTTGGTAACGGAAAAGATCCCCGAAACACTGTTTGCGCGGATGCCAGCCACGTTCTTGTCCGCCTCGCTGTCCACAACGCCCTCCAGGGTGACATGACCGTTCTTCACGATGATGCGAATCGGTTTGACAACCGGCAACGCGTAACGCTGCAGTCCGGGAAAACCGTAGATTGCGCGGTACAGACGGATGCGTAACCGGTCATCCATGGGTGAGTTCGGAAGGACTTCGATCTGGTTGTCCACCTTTTCCACGCCCTCGATGCCCTTCACCGCATTTTCCGCGTCGGATTTCAGGGTTGGCCGTGTCACTTGACCGAGAAGAGTGACGTTGTAGCCGTCCACCTTGTATGCCAGGTTATCGAACACATCCAGGTACGGCAGCATGATCAACTCATGACGCACCTCACGTTGAATGCGCTCGGTGCCTCGTGCGGAAGCTTCTCTTTGTGCTAGTACGGGAAACGAAGTCAGGATACAGAGAGTCAACAGAAGGAACACTCGCCCAGCTCTTCTCATGGTTATCTTCCTCCTAACGGCAATTCGATGCTGCGGGTCAGTCCCGCGCGACATTTCGCGACAGAAGTGACGATGTTTTTCCTCGATTTGGTTACAATACTGCACGCGGCTTGAACCTGCCAATTGGGGCACAGGGGAAAAACTATGGTGAGCTTCAAAGTAAATGGGGTGGCTTGCTCTTTCGACGGCGATCCTGAAATGCCGTTGTTGTGGTACTTGCGCGACATTCTGGGTTTGACCGGAACCAAGTTTGGTTGCGGCATTGCGCTCTGCGGCTCCTGCACGGTGCTGGAGGACGGCAAGGCGATTCGGTCCTGCGTCACACCCGTGAGCAGTCTTGCGGGGAAACAGATCACGACCATTGAGGGACTCTCCGGGCACGGTCTCCATCCGGTGCAGGCGGCCTGGGTCGATGGCAACGTCCCGCAATGCGGGTACTGTCAGCCAGGACAGATCATGCAGGCCGTGGCGCTTTTGAGCAGCAAGCCGCACCCCACCGACCAGGACATTGACGAGGAGATGACGGGAAACATCTGCCGTTGTGGCACCTACCAGAGAATTCGCATGGCCATCAAAAAAGCTGCGGGGGAGAAGCAGGCATGATCACGATCCAGAATGTAAGCCGCCGCGATTTTCTTCAGGGAGTGGTTTCCGCCGGAGCCTTCGTCCTGTGCGCTCGCATCATGCCAGAGGCGCTATGGGCTGAAGCTGCTTCTGATCCCATGTCCATTGAGCGTACGGCACTCCATCCGGGTGTCTTTCTGGGCATTAATCCCGATGGAACGGTCTTCGTTGTGGCCAGCCGGTCGGAGATGGGAAACGGAGTACGGACAAGTTTGCCGCGGGTAGCCGCCGACGAACTCGACGCCGATTGGAAGCGCGTAAAAGTCATCCAGGCCCCGGGCGATCAGAAGTATGGCGACCAGGACACGGACGGATCGCATTCCATTCGCGATTTCTTCAATGTGATGCGCGAGACCGGCGCTACGGTGCGCCTGATGTTGCTCCAGGCCGCTGCTCAGCAGTGGGGCGTTCCGGTTTCTGAGTGCATGGCTGATCCCGTCCACACCGTGACCCACCAGCCGACCAAGCGCAAGCTGGGATACGGCGAGCTCGTTGCCACCGCCGCCAAGTTGCCGGTTCCTAAAAAGGAAGAACTGACATTCAAGCCGCGGAGCGCGTGGCGCTACATCGGGAAAGATGCCGATCACTACGACGTAGTTGATATCTGCCAAGGCAGACCGCTGTTCGGTATGGACGCACGCGTCGAGGGTATGGTGTATGCGGCCGTCGCGCGTCCTCCGGTTCTCGGCGGGAAGGTAAAGTCCCTTGACGATAAAGCTGCTCTGCAAGTGAAAGGGGTGAAGCAAACCGTCCCCATCGAGCCTTTTTCCGGAGCTCCTGCATTCCAGGCTTTGGGAGGGGTGGCAGTTATCGCGGACAACACCTGGTCTGCGTTCAAAGGCCGCGAGAAGCTGAACGTGGCTTGGGAGAATGGGCCACACGCCAGCTACAGCTCGGACCAGTACAAGAAAGAATTGCAGGAAACCGCTCGAAAGCCCTGTAAAGTGGTGCGCAACATTGGCGATGTGGACGCGGAATTTGCCAAGGGCGGCAAGATCGTCGAAGCCGAATACTACGCCCCTCACCTGGCACACGCCTCCATGGAACCTCCGGTAGCACTGGCCGATTTCCGCGACGGCAAAGTGACCATCTGGGCGCCGACCCAAAACCCGCAGGCGGTTCAGGAAACTGTCGCTGCCGCGGTAGGGGTGAAGAAGGAGGATGTGGTTTGCCACGTCACCCTGCTGGGAGGCGCGTTTGGGAGAAAGTCCAAGGCGGACTATTCAGCGGAAGC
>Ga0335070_10000585_pt1 | contig 40870 bp, 61 predicted proteins | sample Lox_Sample_13_FD_206722 | JGI IMG/M metagenome (GOLD analysis project Ga0335070, IMG submission 206722) | Soil microbial communities from Loxahatchee National Wildlife Refuge, Florida, United States - Lox_Sample_1.3 | ecosystem: Environmental > Terrestrial > Soil > Wetlands | place: USA... | reverse complement strand
CCGACACATGGCCAGACTTAGGCCAGACGAATCTGTTTGCACCCTCGTTCGGGCTGCGAAAATCTGGCAGACATGAGCGCAGGCCGAGTGCCATACCAGGAGGCAGGACATAATCTGGCTTCGTCGTTTGCTTGCTGGACAGTTTCTTCTGTTTCATCGTTCGTTCCTTGTTGAGGCCGGTCCTGAATTTGTCGTATCATGGTAGGCCGTGTTGCACCCCCATGTCGATGGCATTTCTATTTCCTTCTCCGCAGGTCTTCACCGCCCACGACCACGTAGGCACCGTCTTCATGGATGCGGCTTGCAATCCGTTCCTTGTAGCGATCCACAAATACCGACGGCTCGGTGATATTCGTGGTGACGAGTGTTCGGCGACACTTGGCGAAGCGCCGGCTTAGGACCTCGTCCAGCGTGCAGAGGTATCGCCCCTTCTCGTCCAGGTACTCCAAGCCCAGGTCGTCGATCACCAGTGCCCAGGCCGACGTTATCAACTCGAACGAGTCCTGATCGTAGGCAAATCCTCGTGCTAGGTCGCCGGCCTGGACCCAGTACAGGCATTCTGGCTTCCCTAGCGAAGCGTCGAGCAGCCACAGCAGCGCGGCCACGCTTTTCCCTACGCCAGGCTTTCCACCGAGCACTAGGAGGCCCTTCCAAGCCCCGGTGGCTTGCTGGATAGCCTCCGTATCGGTCGCGTTGATTGCAGCGCAAATGGTGCGCTCTGGAATGCCCCTGCGGGCGAGGCTAGGTAGGAGCTCAAGTGTCGGCTTCATGGCAAATCCAACCTCCCTGTTCGCACTGGGTCCTCGCCCGTCGCGGCGAAGTGACCGACGGCATGGTTCCTAGCCGGCGCCAGCTGTAGTTGCGTCGGCTTCTCGTCTTCCCAACCGCGAGCGTTCAGGTAGGTAGCTGGATGCTTCACGTACTGCAGGTCTTGCCACCCCGGTAGCTTCGCCTGCCATTCAAGAGCGGCCAGGACTGCAGGTAGCACCGCGTCCCCTGGCCAAGCCTTCCACGCTGCTCCCTTCGAGACTTTCCTTGGGTAAGCCTTCCAGAAGTCCAGGAATGCTTGAGAGTAAGCAGGCTCTGCCTGCGATCTCTTTCTCTTGGGTACGGGATCGGGAAGGGGACGGGGGACGGGGGACGGGGGAGCAGTGTTACAAGGACCGTTACTAACGCCGCTACTAACACCGTTAGTAACACCGTTACATTGAGATTCCCTCCACTTAGCGACGCGCTCTGCAGTTGCCTTCCTTGCAGCGAAAACCCTAACTGCAGGCGGGTTGTATTCCAAGAAGTCGTGAACTCTGTAACCTGTAACAGCGTTACCATCCATAATCGGGTCCCACAGTCCGGCCGTAACCAGAGCGGCCACATCGGAAGCGTCGAACGTCTCAGCGGCGGCCTGAATCATCGGGAGGTCTGACAGCTGGAACTCTCCATCGTTCAAGGCTGCAGCGCAGTGGCACATGCTAGATACGTGGAGGAGTCGAGCCAGCGGGCGAACCTTCCTAACCTTCCCGTTGGTCAAATAGCGGTCATCGAGCTTCACCCAGCTCATGGAGAATGATCCTTGCGTCGACCACCCAGAACGAGACGCAGCTTGCCCGAAAAACTGCGAGGGATTCCAGGGGCTGGCGTCCCGATCTGAATGGTCGAAATGGTGATCATGGAATCCCTCGCGTTTTTCAGTCTACACAACTCATTTGCCTTGTCCAGCCCGTTTCTTTTCGGCCAATTCTGCCGCCAGTCTGCGCGCGGCCTTAACCTGCTCCCATTCGTGCTCTAGCGTCTCGCGCTGATTGTAGGTCGTGACCTTGGCGGACCCGCCACAGAGTGCGCAGTGAAGTCCGCTGGATGGATCGCGCCAGCCGGGGACTCCGCCGCACACTCCGTAGCAGGGTACGGTGATGCTCATTTGAGAATTGCCTTGAGCGTTTCCGTGCATTCCGGACACAGACCCATGACCGAATCGCACCGCTCGCGGTACTTCCCGCACGCACCGCAGGCATGCACCACCCATGCATTCCACTTGTCGCCTTGGGCGGCGAGAAAGAGGCGGGCGACGGCGAGGAGTAGGGCGGTGTTGGGTGCCGTGCTCATGGTCTATTCCATGCCTATCCGGTTGACGCCCATTAGGGCAGGCGACCTTCTGCCGCTGCAAAGGCTAGCTCTTCGCTCGCTCCACGCCGACGTTCTGCGAAGTAGACTCGTCGAAATGCGCGATTCCTTTCCGCCAGCCTCGACGCCATTATTCCAGATACTTCAATGACTTCGGCAGGCGCTTCTTTTGAGTCCCTCACCTTTTCGGACTTATCGAGCAGCATTGCTTCAAGCGCTTCCCGTACCTCCGGGTGCGCGGCGTAGAATCTTCCTTCACTGTCCATTTTGTTCTCCTACTGATTTAGTGGTGTATGTGAACCGGATAAGCATGGTCTATTCCTCTTGGAAGACAGCCACAGTACTGACGACACGAAAAAGAATGTCGTCAGCATCCTTGCAATCCGGGAACCGATTTGCATCATTGATCGCTGCTTGCCGATCGTCCCAGGGTTCGTAGAAGTCCTCGCCATTTGCGTTGCGTATTGCTTCTACCTCATCCTTCGCATAGACCCAGACCGTTGTTGTTGTGCTCATGGCCGAGCTTGAATCCCAATATTGGCGAATGCTTCCGAGAACGCCACCTTCGCGATCCAAGACGCCAGTCGCGTGGTGAGCTGAATCGTCTTGCGTTGGTAGGACGCTTCGCCGGGTGTTTCGCGGGCCGGAGCTTGCGGTAGGCCGTCGAGGAGCGAATGGGCGGAGTCCAACTCATTTTCTAACCTGGCATATGTTCCATTCTTGTAGTCGAGCGAGGATTGCAAGGACTCCTTTTCCTTCTTCAGCTTCTCGATTTCGTTGCGTAGGGCGGCCAGATCAAGTGCGGCTCTCTCCTTGAGCTGTTCGTTCTCTTTCTTCAATTCCTCTACCTGTTCGCGTTCTACTTTGCTCATCATGGGACTTTCCTTTCGTTGATGGTTGATGTCTGATGCTGTGGAGTCGGCTGGAATCGAACCAGCTCGCGCCGATTAGTTGCGGCTGCTCTACCGTTGAGCTTCGACCCCAAAACCGGCCCGGCCGCCCATTTCCGTGTGGCGTGATTGCCGACGGCCGAGCCGGTGCCCCGTGGGGCGGTTACTCTGGTGCGCCTGCCCTTAGTTCGATTGCGAATGCAGTAAGGCGCTGTATCTCATCCTGGGTCAGGCCATTGGCAGACTTGACGGAGCGTCCGACCTGCGTTGAGATCCATTGCCCTCGGTCTTTGATACCAGCCGCATCCAATGCGTCTAGCAGGGGTTGCCAGGGCTTGGGCGGCGCGGATTGTGGCTGTGGCGCCTGAGTTGCCTGTTGCGCTTCTCCTGCGGCCCACCTTGCCATGTCTTCGCCCATCTTCTCATCAATCTGCCGGCCCTGGCTTACCATGTCGACGAAGTAACCCGGCATCTTCGCGATCATCTTTTCGCCTTCTTCTCGTGGCATTAGCATTGGCCGTCCGTCGCTACGAGGTGGAAGTAGGAAGTTGGCCGTCATCTCGAATACGAACTCCTCACCGGCAATGGGCATCCATCCGAGTTGAACGGGGTCTTTGCCAGGGATGATCTTAATCTTCTCCTTGGCTCGGAAGCAGAAGACCGTGTTGATTCCCATCTGGACGATCTCATTGAGGAGCTTCCTCCGTGCCGCCTTGGGCGCTCCCCATGCGCTAAGTTGCGCCTTCTCTAGCGTCGTCTTCCATCGTTGGGCTAGCTCCTCGGTTAGCTTCTCGTGCCATTCTAGGACGCCTCCCGGCCCCTCGTGCTCGTGGCTTGTGCTATCGACGACGATGGTCTTTACTCCCGACGATGCCATCGACCGGATTGCGTCTAGGTAGTCCAGCGGGGAAAATGGCGGAGCGAACGACATGTGATCGAAGTCGAACGTCTTTGGAGGACAGGCGGCTTGACCTGGGAGTGGGGCATAGTGCCTTGCCCTGTCGGCCTCGGTATCGATCACACCAATGCGACCTCCATACACGCGGGCCATTCCGGTTGCCAAGCGCAAAGCTGAAACCGTCTTGCCAGAGCTGGAAGGGCCAACTAACCCGATGAGGAGTGGAACCTTCGTGCGCGTGGCCGGTTTGATCTCGAACTTGCGGCTAGAATGGGACACTTGAACCTCCTTGTTCGATTGATGCGGCCAGCTCGTCACTCGCCACCCACGAAGGGCATTGCGCCTCGATGATGTCCACGGAGTATCCGGGCCATTTGTTTTCGGTGAGGCACTTTGCCCAGAGCGGCTTGGCCCTATTCCATCGCTGTTGGCCGACGTGGAGCAGTTGACCGCTAATCTCGCGTCGCTGTATTCCGATTTGTGGATGCTCCCACTCGACGAAGCAAAGCCCGAAGTGGACGCGCCCTTGTGCATCCGGCGTGGTAGACTCGATTGCGTCGATGTTCGCGGCGGCTTGCACGTGGTAGTTGCTGGCTGCAATGTTCCGGTCGGCCGCGCTCACCACGGCATCGTCGACAAACTTCAGATCCCAAATCCACAGGTCCGGCAGCATGGCATCGATGCGACAACGGCATGGGGCTCCGCAGGATTCCCAGATTGCCGTAACCTCAGTCTTCGCCGAGGACAGATCGAAAGGTAGATACTTCTTGACAAGTTCCAACGCTATCTGGATGCGAGCGAGCTTGTCCCGCAGGACGGCGATCTTACCTTCTTTTGCCGCGTTGGCGCGTACGTCCTTTGCCGCGTTGGTCCTCCAGTCCTTGGCGTCTACCTCTACCAACTCTTGACCGCCGCCAAGCAAGAGACCGTGGAGGATGGTTCCCGTTTCCATCGCGTCCGAGGACTCGAATCGATGGCCGCCGAGACGTGGATGCATGAGGGCGGCATGCCCTGGCGACTTGTTGAGCAGAATACTTGCGATGTGACTGGACAGAGAGGGGCGTTCGCACGGGTCTGCGTGATAGACGTCGTGTGGAATTCCATCGTACAGTCCTGGCTTTAGATACACGTTCATTTGGGATCACCTTTCTTTACGTATCCGTGTTGGGGGCAGTAGCGCGGAGTCAACCACAGCGTGCGGCACCAGCAAACCCCGCTCGCGATGATGCTGGCAAAGTCGGATTCGTCGACGACGATGTTGGCCTTGCCAGATGTAGCGCAATCTCGGCAACATGGGTAGCGCGTTGCTCGTTGGGGTGATGGGTAGAAGTCGGCGAAAACAGACGCCGGTTGTCCGCATTTACAGAACATGTCACTTGCTCCTGGCTGCGTTTAGTGCGGCGATTTCTTCTTTGCTGAATTGGCGTGCGGTTGCCTTGATTTCGATACGAGGGTATCGACCGTAGCCGAAGCCACTGACACGGTTGTTGTGTAGCTTGCTTTCCTTGGTGTCTGCCGGCGCATCTGGGCGGACGATTCCACGTGCACGGGCGGCATCGCATGCCTCGCAGCCTGGAGTGTGGTAGATTGGCGCTCCGGTTCTGATGTGGGGCTGGCACAGGATGGCACCAGTGCGGGTACGGGTAAGGGCGGCCATCAGAGTGCCTTCTTCCGCTGGGCTTCGGCGGCCAAGCGAATAAGTTGTTTTTGCCCAACATGTATAGCTTCTACTGGCTGCGGAAGTAGCCATGCGTGGTAGATATCGCTAATCTGGGCCTCAGTTAGCGGCTCCTGCGCCTTGGTCAGCTTGCCCTCCAGCTCTAGCACGCGCATCTCTGCTTTGGCTTTTCCTTCCTCGGTCGCCATCAGCTTGATGGCGGCTTCGGCGAGGCGCTTGCGGTACTTATCCTCCACCTCGGCGAGCTTGGTCTGCATCTTCGCGCGCTCGTCTGCGATGGCGGCGGCGAGCTGTGGGCTGGATACTGAAACGCTATCTCCGACGGTAAGTGTTGACCAGTCCCCTTGTATGGGTGGTGCTGGTCCGATTTGCGAAGGTGTAGATACGGGAATAGAACTGCGCTCCGAATTTCCACAGTTCCCGGCGCCGTGGCGGTCGGCGTCCTTGGTGAGCGTTCGGCTTTCTCCCAGCCACTTGCGCACGAAGTTTTTCAGGTGCTCGTCGTAGACGTCCTCCCACGTGCCGATGCCTCGGAAAAACACATCTTTCAGGCGGTGCCGTCCACGTTCGCGCTCGCTCAGCTTCGGCTCCTTTGCCGTCACTTTGTAGCCAATCCCCCCAAGCCCCTCATCGATGGTCTCCAGTATTTCATCTCCCGACACCCGCAGTCCGCGCGTCCCTTTTTGGGCTTCTTTGATCGTGTCTTGGAGTTTTCTTGAGGCGGCTCGTACCGCCGACATCAATTGCCCAATATGGTGGCAGTTGCTCATTCCGTCGCTCATCGCTTCCGTTTCTCCCTTCTCGTTGCCAAGCTCTCATTACTTCCACGCCGGGCAGTCGCGGCCATCATTTGGATTCAGATTGACAGATGGCGCGACTGCCAGGAAGTACGGGAGTGGACAGGAACAATTGACGAGTCCAGTGGTGCCCGATGGCCTAACATAGGCGCATGTTCCGCAGCGGTGGTCTCTGGCGGTCTCAATACGTAGAGGCTCGGTCTTCACCAGAGCGCCATGGATTCTCATGTAGCCTTTCATTGCATTGCCTTCTTTCGCTGGGCTTCGGCGGTCATGGAGCCGTATTCGAGGAAATTCGCGCAGAGCTGGTTTCGCGCGAGCCACGCGTTTAGAATTTCAAGCAGCTCCTGGGCCGTCAGCGGCTCCTGCGCCTTGGTCAGCTTGCCCTCCAGCTCTAGCACGCGCATCTCTGCTTTGGCTTTTCCTTCCTCGGTCGCCATCAGCTTGATGGCGGCTTCGGCGAGGCGCTTTTGCATTTTGTCGATCATCTCCCAGCGTGCGAAATTCTGGCGCATGGCCTCTCCTGCGGCTTTCTCCCAGTTTGCACACGTCCGCTCAAGTGAGGCGAGTTTTTCCTGCATCTTCGCGCGCTCGATTATGATGGCATCGGAGATGTCATTGAGGGCGGCCGATCTGGCCGTGTCCCAGTAAAGAAACATTGGAGCATTTGGCGCAATAACCTTCTCAGAGATTTCATTCTTGTTCAGCCGATAGAGGTGGTCGAATCTCATCAGCTTCAGCTCGTCGGCGGGCGGTAGGCTGGACGACTCCGACGTCCCAGCCTGTAAGGAATCCTGATGAGTTGCCGCGTCACCGCACGAGCATCGCCACTTGTTTGCGTAGTTGGTCATGACTTTTCCTCCGGCATTTCTTGGACTCTCACTTCTAGCTGCAATTGTTCCATGCTTATCCGGTTTCAGCATCATGGCCACACATGCACGTCATCATGTGGCCCGCCTGTTCCAAAGTTCGATGGCACTCTTTTTGGCCAACTCGTGACGTTTCCTAGGGATTCTCTCCGACCTGTATCCTCCCGAGAAGCACTTTCCACTCACTCTCACGTCCATCCCTTCGGACTCGCACGAGTTGCACGAAATCCAATAGGCGGCCGTGTGAGTATTGTTCAGCTCCAAATCAAAACTGCCGCAAAACGGGCAGCCTCGAAGGGTGGCTATATCTTTGTCTGTCAGTGTGAGATTTGTTATTGGCATACAGTTCTCCTATCGTTCAACTGGAGTGTGTCAACCGGATAAGCATGCAATTGTTCTTCCTCCATTGGTGTCACCGTCCTGCGTTTGGAGTGTCGGACTCGAAACGATCGAGTCGGTCTCCTTCTTCGGCCTCGCGGCGTTCTTCGGCCGTCGGAGAATCGTCGAGTGAATCATCGTCGGCAGTATCGTGTGGCGACGGATAGAGCGGGCGCTCGTAGCCGAGCGCAATGGCAAAGGCGCGGGAAAGTGGCATGGTCATGGGTCACCTATGGTTGTAGACATGCCTATCCGGTTGACGACCATCAATCTACAACTGCCAGAAGATTCCACCGACGCCAGTCCTTGTCCTCGGCGGCGGCTCGCTCGACAGCCTTGTCGATGGCGTTCATCGCGCGCTGTCCTTTGCTTTCATGTCCCACTCCGTTGTTGAGGAGAATGCCAAGGTGAGGTTGCGAAAACTGTTCGGTCGCCCGTCACGGACATCATCGCTGCGGCGGCCGTCTTGTACCGGCGATAACCCATGAATATCCCATGACTACGTCTACATAGTTGCCCGTGGTTTGCTACTGTCCATGGAAGAGTCGTCTCTGGAAACGTCTCTTGCACGGTCCATCCGAACCGCTCCCAAACGCCATTCTCTCTCCTTTGCCACGGCTTGTTTTTGGGATTGAGGTGTCCGGTGCCGGGTCCATACTCTGGTCCTTCGTTGCTAGCTAACATGCGCCATTTCGTCATGTTGCCCACAAATCACCTCGTCTCGCTAGTGGTCGTCAACCGGATAAGCATGGTTGTAGATGAGCAGGATACCGTTTAGCGCGAGCGCGATCAGCAGAGCGACTGTCCAGCAAGCAATGTCGGCCGATTGGGATAGCCAGCGGCGGAAGCGGGTCATGGTAGGTCCTCGTTGAATTGGTCCACGATAGCGCGGTAAAGCATCTCAGCTTCACCGTCGCTATCGTCTAGGTCGAATGGGTCAGCGCTTGTATCATCGGACGCGAACGGAGTCACGTTGCCAATAGGGGTTGGAGTGCAGGAGGCGATCGCAGTTGCTAGCGATTCCTGCGCAGCAATGAGCAGGAGCGACCCAGTCACCCTAGCGTCGACGTTGGGCGAGTCGAGCATGGTTAGGGCAGTCTTGATGTCGGCGTTCGCTTGGGCGATCTGAACCTCGCCGCATTGGGTGGGAGTCGCGGATAGGGTGAGAAATAGGAGTGTGGCAATCATGGCTAGTCCGCGAATGGATAGTCGTTGACGATGTAGGCTGTCTCGGGTGAATTGTGGCCGATTAGTGGTTGCATGGTTAGAACTCCTCTCCGTTGTCCCCTGGCTCATCGGGTGCGGTAGGGGTTGTCCGCACGACCGCACAGGCAAAGCAGCTAGCCTGCCCGGTTTCGCCTATGCGCTACTTGGCGACGGAGGGCGCTTCGCAGCGCACGGACAAATTCTTTCCAGCGCGGCAGACGTAGACCTTGTCAGCGCCGAAACACGGGTGATTCTGGTGGTTGCCGTTCCAGGTCAACATTGGCTCGGCGTCCATGTTGGTGACGACGGCGCGGTCTCCACCAAAGCACGTTGGAATTCCGTCGTTGTACTTCGCGGCGGACTTCTGGGAGCCAACGAGCTCGGGCAGGTCGGCTTTCTTGACGATGGTCTTGGCAGGCGCCTTGTCGGCGGCGATGGCGGCGGTTGAAAGTAGGGTCGAGATGATGAGGGTCGCGATGGTCCTGGTCATGGTCACTCCGTTTTGTTGTTGATGTTGTCCTCGGGTCCGCTCCAGTCGTCACATGGTGGCGGCCAGAGCGCGCACGAGGCGCGCGGGGGGGCTACAGTAGGTGACCGCTCGGTCCTGTCCTCGGACCTTCAGCGGACGGCGGTAGCGCGAGCCCACATGCTGCCGCGCGAGCGTACACATCCGCTTCGTCTTCGCGGTCCCACATGATGCCACCCGGCGCTGCGGCCCAGGCGTCCCAATCCGCGAGCGGAACCAACCTCACTCGTCCGCGCGAATTATGCCGGCCGCGAGGACCTTCGACGAATCCACCACGCTGCACAGGATACCGGGCGCACCAGCCGAGATCTGCGGATGGATGCTGATCTGTGCAGTCCGCTACAGGCACTTGCACACATCCGCCACTAATGCGATAGCTGGGTGCCATCCATCCGCGACTTACCAAATATGCTGCCGTCTCGCGTGTGCCGTCGGACCAGACGAGGCCATTGGCGTCGACACGGAGACGTCCGCCAAAATTCGTCATCTCATCAGCAGACGCCGCAGCGATCAGATTTCGGTATTGCTGACTCTGCATATACTCTCGTGTGTCATTCCGCATTGTGATCTCCTATCTCGATTTGCCGGCATCCGGCCGGCTCGGTGGCATCGGGTCCGCTCTGTGGTCGAGACTCCTCGATCAGAGAGCGCGCACGAGGCGCGCGGGGTGCTAGTCGTCCCATCCCGGGCGATAGTCATCCATCAGTCGGCACCACTTAGGGCATTGGTGGTGAAGAGTCTTGGTGGCCACGGAAGTCTCGATCATGCCAGTGGATCCAGCGTCGTGACTGGCAGCTTTCTCGTCGGCCGTCGCTGCTCTAATGCGTTCCGCCGTATCGCCTGTCAGCAAGTCGCCGAAACCGTCTACGTATGCCGTGATACTCGTCATCATGGTCTGTCCCTCCGTGGTTGGTGTCTCAGGTCCGCTCCACCCCGCAGAGGCTGCGGGGTGGAGCGCGCACGAGGCGCGGGAGATCTATTCGTCGATCCGGCTGCCGTCCTCTCGCACGAGACCTGCGGCGTGCTCGATCTCGCTCAGCAGATCCTGTGCGTCGTCCGCGTGGTCCTCTAACTCGTCCAGCGCCCGGCGAAGTACACGCGTCTGCACCCGTATCGCCTCCTTGTCTACTGCGACCTGTAGAGCTACCACGGCTGAGGTGGCGTTCTGGAGGGTCTGCTGGAGACAGGTCAGCTCCGAGACCATCTCAGCGAGCGCGCGCGCGGCCGACGCTGCTCTAATGCGTTCCGCCGTATCGCCTGTCAGCAAGTCGCCGAAACCGTCTACGTATGCCGTGATACTCGTCATCATGGTCTGTCCCTCCGTGGTTGTCGTTGCTGTGTAGTGTAGTGTAGTGTAGTGTAGTGTAGTGGGCGGCTGTGGATTCGCACCACTGAGCCCTGGCATTGCAGCCCGGCCCGCCCGTAGTGGGGAGACTTGCGATCATCTCCCCGACCCTGGCACCGCTAGGCAGCTCGGAGCTACCTAGGCCAGAATCGCTCTTGCCTTTCGTCTGTCGTCAGGTGGCTTATTCCTTGCCGCTATGGCGCCGCTTGGGGGCTTCGCGGGATGAGGGCTTTGCCTGCTAGATTCGAGAGGATGCAGTTTTCAGAGAGCTACTCGGTCTCGGTCTACTCACCACCGGCGTGATGGACTAGGGTAATGCAGGCCCTGTGCCAACTCGTGAGCGGGCTGGAAATGGCGGGATTGCTGGGGATATTTCACGCAGGCAAAACAAGGTGACGTAAATTGTCGTGTCAGATTGGCGCGAACAAGGCACAGAGAAAGCTAAGTAGCTGAAAATACACAAACTAGCGACAGACAAGGATTGTCATAGCGCAATCGCACGTTACAAGAATTGTCACCCAATCGACACCCCATGCAAGCCCAGAGCCAACGCATGCGGCGCCCTCTCCGGAGTCCGGTCTAGGTGTCGATAGCTCGTACTCTCGGCTAGGCCAGACGGCTGCCAGCCCGAGCACTATGAGTGCGGCCTAGAGCGCGCGACCTGGCAGGCCCGCAGCCCGCCATCGGCTCTAGTGCGCTGCGCAGCCCCCCGACCCTCCGCCGGCACGGATGCGCCGCTGACGTGCCTGTCGCTTGCATTGGCTCAATGCGTACTCGCAAATCACCCCAGTCATTCCACTGGCGCTCTGTTTGCTGCGTCGGGTCGGTATTCATCGGGACCATCACTGCTCCGAGCATGGACCCGACGCGCCTACCTGTCAACTGGTGACTCCAGACCCCACCCCATCTACTGCGTGACCATATGTGACGATACGTGACCATACATGACCATATGGGGTCTCGAGTCCCCACGACGGAAATGTCATAGGCGGATGGGCGAGTAGACAGCCGGGACTGATGTCCGCTAGTCCGCGCGCCGCCCTTGCGCTTCCTGCCCTGGTCTGGCACGCTCTATCTATATATAGGAGTGGACGAGCCATGAAACAGCGTCTGGTGAGCGTTGCGCCGGCTGGATGGCAGCGGGTGCAGGCCAGCTACAGCGTGGGTGATGCGCAGTCATGGCGCTGATCAACCTGGTGCGGCTCACAACCGTTGCGGGCCTGCTCGGGTGCCGGCCCGCGACCTGCCGCAAGTGGTGCGAGGGTGCGCAGGTACAGCTCATTCGCAGGCCGGTCGTGCGCTGGGGGCAGACGCAGACCGGCGCCAACTCGCCGTGGTATGTGAGCCTGGAGGGGGCGATCAGGCTGGTGGACACCATGCTACCTGCCAGACTAGAGCGGGCAGCAAACGCACGAGCTCGCAAGCAGCTGCAGAGGGCGGCCCATGCGCTAGAGGAGTCGACGGCCAACCTGGTTCACGAGGACGGTAGGGGTACCCCCTCAGACAGTACCCCACTGAAACCGGCTCTATAGCCTTTCCGCAGATTTTCCATCGTTCTACTTTTGGGTTATCGCACCATTGCTTCCGCCAATTTTCAGCCGTTCCACTTCCTAAGCTGCCACGTCATGCTCAGGGCAAAGAAAAGGCCACCCAGTTGTGTGGATGGCGCAGTTGGAGGAGCGTACCGCTACCCTCCCATGAACGCGCGTTTATCTTCCTTACAGGCTACAGACCAACCGCCTCTCTTGGGCTTCTTGGCTCCGCATTGGATGCAGCGACCGTTATGGATGAGGTGTCCCCGGTTGGAGGACTGGACATTCTTGTATTCAACTGGCTTGAGCCTCTTCGCCATCGCTTCACTCCTCGTAAGTAGTGCCAGGGTTCACGCGTTACCTGGCATCGCGGGCGGCTCACCTTGAGGTTGGGTGGTTACCAAGCTAGTCTGCGGTAGCCACCGAACCCGACTAGCTCCATAGGGGTACTCTACACTTGACTTTGAGTCAAGTTGAGTCAAGATGAATCATTATGAACAAGGTTCGCGTTACGGTTCCGGTGATGTCGGATGACACGGAGGTCGAGGTAACGTTCGACCCGCAGGATGTTCTGCGCGCTCTGGATGGGGGACGGGTTACTGCTGATGTGACAGTGTCTCGCGGTGTAGAGATGCCCCACGTGTCACGGCAACCACTTGAGCTTGTGAAGGCCGCGTGACTGCCCTAGAAGCACTGGGAGACATTCGCTTGCGCCAACAGGTGCAGGCCGCCACAGGTGCGTCCATGAATACCATCATGGCGGCTCTCAAGGGTGTGCCTACCCGTTGCATGCGCATCAGGAGCAACGTGATAGCCTCCCTATCTGGTCACGGCGTCGATATTTCCACCATTCCACAACGTCCAAGGTTGAAGGTTCTCAAGTCAGAAGGAGGGTAATATGCCTTACCACATCAAGGTCACTGGAAACGGGAAGGGCCAGGTGGTGAAGTCTGCCACTGGCGAGCCCATGTCGAAGAAGCCGCTGCCTATCGGAAGGGCCAACGCTCAGTTGCGCGCCCTCTATGCCAATGAGCCGAAGGCCAAGAAAGGACGCTAGACCATGCCTGACGAAATCCGCTCCATGTTGCCAAACGAGAACTACCGGAAAAACTGGGATGAGGTCTTCGGGAAGAAGAAGGACTCGGAGGAACGTAAGGACTCGGAGGAACGTAAGGAGGAGCCCAAGGTTGACTCGGAAGTTTCCAAGCAGTAGTCTGTAAGGAACCTCACGTGGCAACCGACCTTGCAACCGCATCCGGCCAACAGGTCGCGAAACGATTTGGTCAAATCATGGCCAAGTCGGCTGAAATTGTGGAGATTGCTGGTCGGACGAACGAGCTTCCCAGGAACGAGGAAACGGGCGGCCTAATTCGGCCTCCAGGTATGAGCGATGCCGACTGGAACATCCACTGCGACGCCATGCTGCCGGCCAAAAGTGCGCCTCTCTACATGACCCAGCACTTCACGCGCGTCGAGATTGCCCAGCGGATAGCCGGCGCCAAGGACCTCGCCACGCCTATGATTGCTAGATATGCCGTGGGGGCAGCTCCCGCACAAGAAGCGCAATATGATGTAATCGACGTTACGCCTTCCAAAGAAGAGTAATGATGCGGTTCATCCCGAAGCTGAAAATCAAGGAAGCGGTCTCGCCCAGACAGCCGGATGATGAATCGTTTCTCGTTTGGGCGCAGAAAGAAGTTCATCCGCTCCTAGTTCAGGTTCGGAAGGTCCTCAACTGGGCTGTGGATTGGCTAGGTCAGGTTGGAATCGATGCGACCGATACGCCGGGTGTGCTCGATGACAAGTTGGTCGTAGACTCGACGATGACAAAGACTGTCCAGGGTGCAGATGGGTCTAGGACGCTTCTTCTTGGCGCCAACGCTACCGAGATAACGAAGACCATCGTCAACAATACGACCCTAACACAGACGATCACCAATTCGGTAACGAACACCATCGTCCAGCAGGCTCCGGTAGCGGGAGCGACCCTCTATCCGGCCTTCATTCCAGACCCAAATCTACGAGCCCCAGTCAAGTACCTACTCGCCTTCGCTTCCGGATGGGGCGCCAACTTCAGTCAGTGGACCCAGATATCCGGAACGTCCACCTGGCAGAACAACTACAACGGAGAGATCAAAGGTGCGCTGACAGGTGGAACAACGACGACGCTTGCCTATGGGGATAGGATTCTCATCCCATGGGATGCCTCTACCAATGGCGACTCGCCTCATCTTTGGATCTATGAAGTCATCGATCAGGGTAGCGATTCTCGCCCGGCCGTCATCCGTAGAGCGGTAGATTCCAACACATCGACGACGCTCAATCAGTACGCGACTGTTCAGGTGTCTGGCGACCCACTCGCGGCCCAATATGGGAAGTTCTATCAGATCCAAACTGCGTCGGCAACGATGGATGTCACGACGCTAACATTGTCGGTATCTTCCACCTACGCGTCTTCCACCCATACGAACCTTCTAACCGGCCGAGAGCTTGCCAGCCAGGGCGCCGACCTATCGACCCAAATCCAAACCGCAAGTGGTGGAGGAACGCTCAACTTCTTCGCCAGTGGCACATTCGTAACCCTCAATGGCACACCTGGATTGACGGTATTTCCTGCCGGCCAGGTTACCATCTATGCGGTCTTGAGCTGCAATTTCGTCGACGTATCGCCCCCCACCGTCTACTTCCAGTTCGTTCTCATTCATCTGGACAACAGTGAGGATGCGCCATTCTTGACGGTCTACGGGCCACCCATTATCGCGACAGAGCCGACTCTCTATACCATGCAGGCAACACTTGCCGCTGATCACGCGATGTTGGCCACAGACCGCGTCGAGGTTCGGCCATTCGCCGTGACTCCCATTAGCTCTGAGGTTCCAGAGCTTGAAGTTTATTTCCAGTGGCAGGATTCCAACCGCCAGACTCGCATCGTCACTACGATGTCGATACCGGACTCTGGCGGAATCGACCACCCATCGCTCAGTGGTCGAAGTCTTCCACTTCAGCACCCAGCCGATGCGATAGGACCAGGATTCCTACACACTCCATTCGATTCTGCGGTCGCGACCTCGGCGGGAGTCCTCGCGAGTCCAGCTAGAAATGACGTTTTGGTGAGCGGGACCGAGGACTTCCTCGGCATCGGAACCGTCGGGAAGTTCGGTGGGGACAAAGTACGACTTACCTTTACGGCATCTCGCACAATCAAGCACGCCGGAAGCCCTGGCGCTGGAGCGGCGCCGTTCTACCTGGATTCCATTGGTGGAACCAACATGGACATCACCACGAGCCCAAACTCGTTCATCACATTTCAGTTTCGCACAGATGGGGACATCAGCCCTAGCCCGTGCTGGCAGCAGACAGGAGGTCCCGTAACATGAGACAACTTCTAGCAGCTTGGATCGGATGGTCTATTGTCTTCTTTCTGGCAGGTCCAGCCTATGCCGATACGGTCGTGGGCTATGCCTACGTATGCTCAAGCTCAAGCGGAAAGCTATGCCCAGCACAGGTTCCACTAGTCACCATAAACGGCGCGAATGGCGTCTACTTTCAGGGAACCAACACGGTGACAAATACCAGCACTGCGATGATCACCGGCACTGGGACCGGCACTGGGACCGGCACCGGAACAGGCAGCGGAACAGGGACCATGACAGCCAGCTCTACAGCAACCGCCAGCGCCTCCTATACGGGTACCTTCTCTGGCCAGGTGCAGACCAACACCGTCACGGTTTATGGAACTGCAAGCGGCACAACCGTGAGGACCCAGACGTTTGCCGTCGTGGTGACGATTCCTTCCTCTTTTACCACTACCGGGGTAGCGACTTGGACCGGCACCGTAATGGCAGCCACTACTGTCACCGAGACAGGCACGATCACTATCACGGGGACTTCCACCAGCCAGCCCAGTGGTTCTTTTACCGGGACGACCACCGCCACCACGACGACCACTGCCACGACATCGGACACCGTATCCCAGACTGTCAGGACGTACAATACGACCACGTGGACTACCACAGCTACCGCGGCCGGCACCGGGACTTGGGCCAAAACCATGACCACGACAGGGACCGGATTGCAGGTCATCACCGCGACGATCACCCAGACCGGGACAGCTTCCTACACGGCAACGGGAAGTAGCTCACTGACCCTACTCGGGACCGGAACATCTACCCTCACGGCGAGCGCAACAGCTACTGTCAGCGGAACCGGAACCGGGACGGGCATAGGCAGTTACACGACAACCTCCATTGCCACCGCCACGACCACGAGCCAGGGAACGAACGTTACCGTTGGAATCCCGACAAACGCGGCTGGTCGCTTTGAAATCTATCTATGCGGCGATCCAACAATAACATTGGTCCCTACAATAGAATATGGAGAATTCGTTGCAGGTCCGGCCAGGTGCCATGGAGCGTTCGGTTCTCCAGCAATTACCAATAGTAGCAACGTCGTCGAGATGACAGCATTTACCGTTAATACGGAATTTGATGAGGGATTTTTCTGGCCTGGGGGTCAATGGTCGCTGTATATGCGAGCCTGGGTATCGTCTCTGGCAGCGCCAACCTATCTCCGTGCCGAGCTTGATTATTATTACAACTACGATGCTTGTGCCAATATTGGGGAATCGCGTGAGATGGCAGACGGGACAATGGAGCAGGATCACGCCATCCCATATTCGACATCGACTGTTCCAGACGTCGGTGGTGTACTGTATACGTTTCCGATTCTTCCAGAGCAGGACCTGTGGAAGAATCGGCATTCCCTTACCTGTAACTCGCCACCCGGAATCAGAATTCGTTTTTTCGTCTACACGGACTCTATCACGCCAGTTACGGTCTATATCGATGGCGGAAGTTTGAATACCCCCCTACTCGCAAGAACTTCTGCATCATGGTGGCAGCCAGAGTGACCACTCGCGAGGACAGTCGCGCCGTGAGCGCAGAACAAGTTCTATATACCCCGTCCGCCGTCCAACGTGAGGCCCACAACTGCCGCGCTCGCGAGATTCTATATGGTGGTACGCAGAACTGCGGGAAGACATGGTGGCTCCGCTGGGACCCCATCATGACCCAGGTCTACGACTGGCTTGGGTCGCCCGGCGAGCATTCTCGCTACCTCGAAGCGCTCAAGCGCGGAGAGAAGTGGAAGTCCAAGGGATGGGCGCTACATCTTCGCCGCACCTTCCCGATGCTACTTCAGACCATCTCGAAGGTGCTCGACTTCGTCTACAAGGTGGACCCTGGCGCCGTCTACAACCCGAAGAACTACATGATCACATTCACGTGTGGTTACAAATGGCAATTCGGCCATTGCCAGAAGGACGATGACTGGCGCCAATACGATAGTTCGGAATATTGCGTAGAGGAAACCACTGAAGTCCTAATGGCTTCTGGAGAATACCGCCAGATTCGCCACATACGAGAAGGTGAATTCGTTACGACGTTAGAAGGTCCGCGACGCGTTATCTATGTTCATCGGACTGGAAATCGTCCTTGCGTCGAGGTTTCCTTCCCCCTTCCGGACGGATCAATTGGAAGGCAGATACATCCGACCACGCATCCGGTTCTTGTCTCTTCCAGATACCAATCGCCTTACGTACAGTCTCCGGATGAACCCCCAGCTGGTTCGCGATCTCTTTTGACCGAACTTTCGTGGCTAGACTATGAATCAGCTCTTTGTGGGCATTCAGAATGCCGGGCGAAACGCGTTTCTTCAATAGATAGGGAAAGAGGTTTCGCAAAGTCTGATGGTTCACACCTAGGGTTTTCGCAGCTTCCAGTGTTGTCCTTCCCTCTAGCGCTTCACGAACCATCGTATCTGTCAGATGGGACTTTGCGGGAGAGACCCATTGAATCGCATGAATTCTTAGCATTGCCTGGAGGGTCGACTGGCTCACTCCAAGCTGGGCAGATGCTTGAGGCATCGATACGCGAGCGTCTAGCGCTAGTAGGGATAGCCTACGAATCAATTCCTCGGAATACCTTGGACATCCTTTCCTGTGGAACTTCATGTGATCTGATTGGTTCTGAAATAGCCAGAGATTCCACGGGACGTTGTTCAGCTTGTTCCCGTCTCCGTGATGCACCCTCTCTGATTTCTCAAGATAGCGACCTACTACAGCTTCAGCAACCAGACGATGCTGGAAACAGTAGCCCCATAGGTTCGCATCGGGATGCTCTGGGCAATATTCATAGCGATATGGTCCATAGACGACCGTCCTACCAACACTTCTACTTACATCACACCCGACAGGCGACAGAGGACGTCCGTATAGTGGAAGCGAAGGTTCAATTCCATGGATGGGCCGAGACATGCGACCTCACCGTTGAAGATGTGAATCACTATATCACACGATTCGGAGTCGTGAATACGAATTGCCATATTTCATTCGATGAATCTGTGCAATTCACGAAGGAACAGTTCGATCGAATCACCGCGCGCCTTCGCTCAGAAGATCATGTCCTAGAGGCTAAGCGCCGCATCTGCCTGGCGACCAATCCCGATGCTCCAGCCGAGGGCGTATGGGTGAAGGAGCGCTACGTCGACCCATGCCCGAGTGGGCGCAAGCTACTTAGCGAGACCGTGACCATGTTCGATGGCACGCAGGAGACCCGCACACGCATCTTCATTCCAGCATTCCTCACCGACAATCCGAACAAGACGCTAGCTCGCGAGACGGAAATCGATCTTCGCACCAAGCCTCGCCACATCGTCGAAGCTCGCCTTTTTGGCAACTGGGACGTAGTCGAGAATGCCTTCTTCTCTTCCTTGTGGCGCAAGGATGCCCATATCGTGAAGCCATTCACGTGTAAGCATGGGAAGTCAACCTGCGAGGAATGCAGGATGGCGAACGGCATTCCAAAGGACTGGCCGCGAGCTCGTGCGATGGACTGGGGATACAAACGGGCTTGTGTGGTGTATTACTATGCGAAGAACCCGGATGACGACATCGTGGTCTATCGAGAGCTTACCTTCAACCACAACGTACCAGACCGAGAGCGCAAGGATGCGCAGATGGTGGCCCTTGCCATCAAGAAGTGCGAGAAGGAACACGGCGAGTGGGACGAGAAGCGTAACTGCTCGAAGCTGAGTGGGCCGGCCGACTACCAAATCTCAGTGAATCAGGGTGGAGTCGGACCCACCATCGAGCAGACGATGGCAAAGGAAGGTGTCTACTGGTCCAAGAGTGTCAAGAACCGAGCCCAGGCGGTGCAGGAGCTGATCCGCCGGCTCAGCGATGTTCCGACTCGCGTCGGCGCAAGCCCAGCCTTCCGAGCATTCGATACCTGCCATCACCTACAGCGCATCATGCCGCTTATCATCGCGGACCCGAGTGACCCGGAGCTTCCTCTCAAAGACGGGAACGGGCACTGGCTCGAAACGATCATGTACATGGTGATGGATGCGCTACCAGCCGCTGACAAGGCACGTGTTCCACGCTCTGATGATGACGACGAAGACGAACTAGCCGCTGCTCGAAATAGGCGGCAAGGAAAGTGGGGTTACGGCTCATGACAAAAGACGAAGAACAGCAGCCATCTGCCACCCAGGAACCTGAGACACCACAGGAGGACAGCACGGAGCCAGCGAAAGAGACCCCGCAGGAGCAACCTACGCTCGACCTGCCAGACACGGAAGTGAACCTCGTCCCTTTCTTGCTTGAGAAGGGCCAGACAGATCCAAAGATTCAGGCATACGTAGAGAAGACCATGCCCGAACAGGTTGTGAAGCACTTCAACGAGGACTGGGACGGGCGCAGCGATTGGGTGAAAAAGCGAGAGGAGCGCCTCAAGCTATGGCTTGGCGACTTGGCGCCCAAGACAGGATCGTTCCGCGACTGTGCGAACATGCACAACCCTATCCTTCTCACTCGCACGCTCAGACTGGTTACCCGCGTGTTCTCGCAGATTTTCCAACAGGGCCAACCTGTGTTTTCCGCCCAGGCCAGCTCGCGACTCGGCGAAGACCGGGCCGACATCATCACAAAGCACCAAAACTGGGAGTTGCGCAAACAGATCGCCGACTTTCCCGTCCAGGTCCACCGGGCGCTGATCGACTTCTTTCTTCACGGGGACTGCGTTTTCTACAGCTACCGAGACCAGGACAACAACTGCAACCGACATGAGGCGCTAAGCACGGAAGAGTTCGTCTTTCCCTACACCAGGAAGACCTCGGCCGCCGACATGTCGGATGTTCCCCGCAAGACGCGGGTCCTGTTCCCATATAAGAGAGACTTGATCCGTCGGCAGAAGGATGGATTCTATGCCCAGGTCGATCAAGTTATCAAGAGCGATGGGACGTTCGAGAGCGAGGTCGAGGAAGTCATCAAGGACGCCGTCGACAAGTTCGAGGGCGTAGACAGGACCGAGTCGACCTCCGATGCTCCCTATTGCCTCCTCGAATACCACGGGTGGGCGACGCTCCCCTATCAGGAAGATGAGATGCCTATTCGCGCCGTCGTGGACGTTAAGACACGGACCCTTCTAGCGCTCTATAGCCGCTACTACGACGATCCGGTGGACAAGGCACGCCTCCAGCAGCAGACTGCCGAGTATCAGCAGTACCTACAAGCCATCCAGCAGTATGTACAGGCTATGCAGCTTGAGCAGCAACTGCTAGGGACTCTCCAGCAACCCCATGTTCCCCAGGATGAAGCTCACGCCGTCGCAGCGCAGGTCCAACAGCAGCGCCCGGCACCTCCCGTGAAGCCACAGTGGATGAAGCAGGATGATCAGGGCAACCCTCTACCGCCAGAACCGTGCAAGCGTAAAATCATCGAGAGCTTTTCTCACGGGACCTGTATCGAGAATCCAGATGGTTCGTATGGCCTTGGGGTTGGCCTTCTCCTCATGCCATTCCAGATGGCGGCCAATATCGCCCAGAACCAGTTCACCGATAACGCTACGTTGAACAATTCGGCTGGCCTTGGCGGATTCATCCACGAGAATATCCAGTTCCCGCCCGGCGTGACGAATATTGACCCGTCGACCTACACGCGCATCAAGGGCGTACCACCCGATCAGGTCGAGAAGGCCATCGTCAAGTTCAACCCACCCCAGGCCAACACCCAGCTACTCCAGGCTATCCAGGTTGCGGAGGCCGGGGCGGACGGTGTCTCTAGCGCACCAGATGTGCTCAGTGGTCAACGGGATGGAGACGAGACATTCCGCGGTCAGCAGTCGCGCGTAGAGCAGTCCACCCAGCAGCTCTCTGTACTCGCGTCCAAGTTCATCATGTGCCTCGATCAGGTCGCGAAGAACAATGCCCTCCTCGACTACTTCTTCCTGCCAGACGAGCAGATTCAGGATGTGGTGGACCCGGTCACGCAGAAGTCTATCCCGATTAAGATCGGGCGTTCGCTATACCAGGACAGCTTCGATGTCATCTTCTCGGCGGACCTGAGTTTCGCGAGTCGCCAGGCGAAGATTTCAGAGCGTGACGATGCCCTCGGACTTCTCACAAAGGGTGTTCCGCCTCAGATCGCATCCTTGATTTTCAAGCCTGAGATTTTCGCCGCTGCTGCTAGGGAATGCCTGAAGGCCCGTGGTCTTTTCGAGCTGTCATCCTATGTCATGTCCGACGATGAGATCGCACAGAAGGTGGCCCAGCAATCCGCCATGCCGCCAGGGATGCCACCTGGAGCGGGACCACAGCAGCCTTCCGGAGGTCCGACGATGCCACCTCCCAAGGTCCAGACTGGACAGAAGCAGGTAGTTCCAGGCGTCCATCACTCGCCGCCACCGATGAATCCCAACCTTCCGCAGTAACCAACCAAAGGAGTGCACCATGAATGTGAAGGAATTCCCGAGTATATTTGAGAAACATGGCAAGGAGACTGTGCAGGACTGGATCGCCAGCCCTGTTACGGTCGAGTTGATAACGACCCTCTCAGCAGCAAGGGAGCAACTAAAGGACGGGCTTATGGAAGAAGCTCTAGATTCAAATAGCGATTCTCTAGCGGTCCTCAAGTTCACGTCTATGTATGAAGCCATTGGGCGAGTTCTGACCTTCTTCGCTGGAGCACAGTCTTATGCCAACCGACGCAACTAGTCTTCTTCAGCGGCGTGTGAACGAGTTCGATATCCCACCTTGGCCTGGGGAGGCTCAATTCGAGCGAGTTCTCGTGTACCAGCTTCCAGACTCCGCGGCGGCTAGCGACACCTTCATCAAAGGTGGCCTAATCGCGAAGCCTGATAACAGGAAGTCGACCGACCAGAAACGTAGCCCACGCGGGATTATCGTCTCCGCTGGACTCCGCGCGATGGACATCCTTCGCGATAATGGAATGGAGGTTGGAGAGCTAATCTGGATGTCTCCCAATGTGTTCTATCGATACGAGGTTGGGAAGCACAAGAATGGCCAGCCCATCGAGTTCGCCTTCATGAACATAGGCGACATTGTCCTGTCAGAGGACATCATTAACCGCGTTTGGGAAGAGAAGTCCCTAGTCCTCACGCGAATCAATAGCAAGCACGTCTACCAAGGCATTTCTGGCACAGGAATGCGGGTAGACCCAACACAGTTCCCAGACGACATCTAAGGAGTGGCCATGTCCAAACAACGAGAAGAACGAGTCGACGAGGATACCGAAGCCGAAGAAAGCGCAGAAGGTTCCCAGACCCAACAGGCGCCCGATGACGAACCTGAGGTCAACGTAGGCGAGCATGAAGGGAAGACGACGGTCGAGGTGTCGACCGAGACTCGAAAGCAACGTCGAGATCGGGAATTCGCCGAGAGAACGGCAAAGCTAATCGATGAGCGTCAGAAGCCGCTCATGGACACTCTGGCGGCGATCCAAGCTGCGATCAGTCAGCCGCGGCAGGCCCCAATCCAGCAGCAGGTACCAGTCCAGCAGGCCCCTGTGCAGAACGAGTTCCGCAAGATTCGAGAGCGCCAGGAACAACTCGTCAACCTGATGTCTCGGGCAAACGCTGCTGACCTCGAAGGCTACCGGAAGGAATACTACGACCTTGATGAGCAGGCCGTTGACCTGAAGGCCTCGCAACGTGCGCGTGAGATGCACGAACAATGGCAGCAAGCACACCCACCGCAAGACCCTCCCGAGATTGCCATGTTGCGGACGGAGTTCTCCGATGTCCTCAGTGCTGGCCCGGCTGTAGCCAATTACGCGAAGGGCCTTTTCCTTCAGCAGCAGGCGAAAGCTATGGCAGAACGGAAGCCGTTCAACGAAATTGCCGCCCATCGAGCAGCATTGACCCAAGCGGCGGAAGACATGAACGTCCGTCCTCGAAAAGCTGCACCACCATCCGACGCGGAGAGGGGGCGCTTCGTCGGGTTTGGAAAGACCAGCACGGGCGGTGGGGCCACGCCAAAGGCCAGAGCCTTAACAAGGGAGGAAAGTGCTATGGCGGTAGCTTGGGCAGGGCCAGGGGTATCCAAGAAAGAGGCCGAAACGAAATGGGCTAAGATGGTTGGTCCTGACTACTTCAAAGAGTAGCATTATCACCTACAGTAAAGCCGCTGTCGATGGAAATTGACAGCGGCTTTTTAGTACAGTACCTTACACACTGAAGCTCATTCCCAGGCGTTCCATCGCGCTGTTCGGGCCAGAGCTAGAAGATGGGTTGCTCATTTCCCGGTCGCCCTCGCCGACTGTGCGGAACCGAGCGTTCACACCCGCGAGGGAGGAGTGAGCGTCCATGGCACAGCAACCCACGGTAGAACGAGCAGACCCGAGAACCCGACGAGCGGCACCAGGACAATCTGGCCAGCTCAAGAATGGTAAGCCAGACAAGCAGTACAAGCTAGCGAACCCCAACGATGACATCCATGGTCTCCAGTTTCACCTGGACACCGGATGGGAAAAGCTATTTGTAGATCCAAAAGATCGCAATGGCGAAAGAGTCGTTGGTGGAAGAGTCCATCCAGATGGAATGATCTCTTTCGGTGGCCAAATCCTGATTTGGTTGCCCAAGGAAGAGTGGGAAGCTCGCGAAGCCGAAAAGAAGTCCGTGCTTATGGCGCGTGAGAGTAAGCGAAAGGCACCGGGCGGTATCGACAGCGTGCGCTCTGCCGACGGGACGCCGGCCAAGCAAATGGCAGACACACCACAGTAGGAGAATCCTATGGCAGCAAACGTAATGCCCCAGCGCGGTGGACTTCGGTTCGCCGGCTTTATTGGAAGCCCCGGCCTCGGGACTCCCCCCATCGTCGCCCGTCCAGTGGCATCGGCCTACGGAACCGCCCTTTTCTGTGGCGATGCACTCGTCACGGTGAATGACGGAACCGTCGCCGCAGTCGCGGCCGGCGATGCGAACCCTATAACCCACGTGATGGTTTCCGCCAAGAACTACCTTGGGCCAGATAGCCTACCTCGCAAGGGGCAGTATCTGCCCGCCTCGACCAGCTACACCGGAACCGTCTCCCTCGACAATCCGCTCGCCAGTGTGGTCCTCTGCATTCCGGTCGACAACATGCTGTTCGAGGTCGACATCACGACCGCTGCCTCAACCAAGACGGCGGCACAGTCGCTCGTCGGGCAGTCGGTCAATATCGTCGCGACGGCCGGCTCAACGGTGAACGGTATGTCTGGCTACACGACCGATACCGTCGCCAACTTCAAGACGCCTGGTGATACCACCCACGGCCAACTCATCCTTGTCCGTATCCCGCAATACGACCTGCAAGGCTACATCAACGACCCGACCAAGACCTATTGGAAGGGTATATTCCGCGTCAACCCGGCTCTGATGCAGCCTCAGATCTAAGTAGGAAGGACGAAAGACCATGTCTACCTTTGTAACAAGCAATGCGGCCTGGAAGGCCATGAAGAAGACGATTGACGGCATCCTTACCGAGGATTTGAGCAAGACTCAGGTCTGCATCGGCAAGGGCAAGCTCTGCACCACGGAGACGATGCCAGACGGCTATGCTGATGACATCGAGGTTGCTGGCACGACCTTCCTTTCTGAGAAGGAAGAAGGCGCGATCATGCAGCCCCAAGGGATCATCATCGGTGGCACCAAGCGCTACATCCCGCGAACGATGGCGCTTGAGGTCCCTATCACCGAAGAAGCGATGGAAGACGTCAAGTACGACAAGATTCTGAACGCGTCCAAGCGCCTTCAGAAGTCAGCGTGGAACACCCAGGATGTCGACGTGGCGGACCTGCTCCTCAACGGAACCACTTCCATTCAGGGCTACGATCAGGTTGCCCTCTTCTCTACCTCGCACGTTTTGGCGTCCGGTGGAAATGCGAGTAACTATCTGAACGGCCCGGCCGGTGGTACTGGTCTCGGTATGACGCCGAGTCCCCAGGCTCTCATCCAAATGCGCGCCATGTGCACCTTGATGCCTGGACCAAACGGGGTTGTTGATTCCTTGGAGTTCGAGGGCATCACCTTCCCGGTCATCCAGCTCGACTTGTGGAAGAATATCACGGGCGCAACGAACAGCATCGGCAACAACTACAACGATCTGAACACGGTCAAGGACTACGGCTTGAACCTCATTCCGGTCAAGTGGTACGACGCGGTTTCGACCACATTCTGGGCTGGCGTCACGAGCGCTGAAGATGGCATTCGATACCTCATCCGTCGCCCGATTCGTGGCAAGGTGTGGGTCGACAATGCCGCCGAGGTCGCCCACCATGGCGTCAGTTATCGCGCTGCTATCGGCGTGAGCAATTGGCGCAAGCTCATCCTCGGAACCACGTAAGGAGGGGTCATGTACTCAAGTCAACTCACTATGCCGCCCCGGTATGTTACCGGCATCCACTTCAACGAGCCTGTAGATCTGCTCGGAAGCTATGCCGTGCCAGCCGTTGGGCGAGTATTCCTGGTACGCGGAAATGCATCGACTGGGGCTGTTCTCAACTACGACGATCAGTACACGGCCGCGATGCCTAGCACGCGGATTGTGTACCCGTCTGTCGCAACGGCTCTCACCTATTGCGCGGCCAACCGGGGAGATCAGATCATCTGCCTACCAGGCCACACTGAGAACATTGCAACCGCCAACGCATGGCCGTTGGTGGCTGGTGTTCGTATTGTGGGTCTAGGCGGGATTGGTGACCGGCCGACTTTCACATGGACGACCGCTACCTCGACCGTCCTGATGAACAAGGCAAACGTCAGGTTGGAAAATCTCAACCTGAACTTCTGCCCGGCAGCGGGCGGTGGTGTGACGGTTGCGGCTCCAATCACGATCAGTGCGGCAGGGTGTGCCATCGTCGGCGGACAGATTTGCATGTCCACCGATACGACCACCCTTTGTACTATCGGCGTGACCACCACGGCCGGGGCGACGGACCTGCTTATCTCGGTTCCGCGCGTCTACGGTGCAACGGCCGGGACTCCGACGACTGGATTCCAGTTCGTTGGGGCAACCCGACTGAACCTGCTCGGGACTTCGATTTCGATAGCAACCTCCGCTGTCGGAGTCGGGGTTATCCGATTCCTCACGACGGCATCAACCGACATCCAGGTCTACGACTGCGTTTTCCGGAACAATCTAGCCAACTCCACGGCGGCTGTTACCGGAATGGCAGGCGTGACTGGAGAGTGCGACTTCACCACCATGAAAGTCCTTTCTGGTGGTGCCGCCGCATGGGGGACCGTCGCTGGAATGAGCTTCGGCCCGAACGTCTGCGCCTGCAACACTGATGGTCAACGCGCCGTTGGGTTCGGCACGGGTTCGACTCTGGCCTAACCCTTTAGGGCTGGGGAGCTGGGCGATGGCGCACTCCCTAAATCCCGACTTCCCAGCCCTGATTCACCATGAGAACAATCGGAAGGCACTACAGCGGACCGCTCCACAACTACACGGAGTTGTGCGACTACTGCGGTTCCTTCTGGCATAGGAGTGAGATGAGTGGGCCGGATGCCGATGGTTACATTCGGTGTCCGGACTGCTTCGACGGACTTACACTGAATGAGCTGGCCGACATCTCGGCAGCCGACGTTGGCGAGATTCAACCCGTAGAGGGCAAGAAGAGAGAAGGCGTATGACGATCTCAGCGAACCCAACGCCAGATTTCCAGCGCGACCAGATCCTTACGGCGGCCATTCGTCTATGTGGGCTTTTGCCAGACGGCGCCATACCCACCCAGGAACAAATCGCCCAAGCGAATGTCCACCTGTCGTTTGCGCTCGATGAACTCCAGTCGGAAGGCGTGGTTCTCACCTCTGCGATCCGAACTACCCTTGCGCTCGTTGCAAACCAGAGCGACTACCCTTTGGACTCTGACACTATCGACGTTGAGGTAGGACCAGATGATGTGATCGGAAGCATCGTCAACGCGAGCGGAGCGGTGGAGTCTATCGTCAAGACGATGAGCCGAGACGAGTGGCAGAAGATTGCCGTCAAGAGCACGGTGACAGCCAGACCTTCCAGGTGCTTCATAGACAAGGTTGCTCCCATCACGGCGGTGTTCTGGCCTATTCCAGATTCGTCCACGACATCGTTCCGCTACACAAAGATTCGGCTCTTGCGCGGTGGCGACACTGGCGCAAATACGATGGAACTCAAGCGGACCTGGGCGCCATATCTTGCCTACGCCGTAGCGGTAGGAGTCTGTTTCGACACGAGCCAGGTCGAAAAGGCAAGCCTCTTCAAGCAATTCGCCGATGACAAGCGGAACAAGTGCAAAGCTGGAGACGTCCAGCATGGAAACATTCACTTCCGCATGAACCACAAAGGACGGAACTGGTAATGGCAAGCCTAGTCAAGTGGTTGAAGTTTTCTGGCGCGATGAATGCGACAGGTGCGCCAATCTCTAGTGGCACTGCAAAATTCACGGTTCCCGGCAGTACCTCGCAGGCCATCACCGTCTATGCCGACCCAGCCGCTACTCAGCCACTGACCCAGCCAGTGGCGCTCGACGCCTCCGGAAAGGCTACGGTCTATGTCCCTAGCTCCTGCGAGATCATCATCTACGATGCCCTCGGCGCCCAGCAGCTCCTATCCACGAACGCTGAAAGCGTGGAGGCCGCCCAGGTCAACGTAACCTTCAACACAGTTCCCAATACGCTGGACACGGTCCTAACCCAGCTTGAGACCTCTATCGGGCAGAATGCGTCCTACTGGGAATCTGGGGCCACAGGAACCGTCGCGCGCACCATCCACGACGCCTTACATACGGCCGTTAGTCCAAAGGATTTCGGAGCTGTCGGGAATGGTAGCGCAGACGATACCGTTCCCCTACAGAGGGCTATCAACGAGGCCATCGCTGCAAAGCTGTCTGTTCGGCTAGACGGCCTCTTCAAGGTCACCGGAAGCGTGACTGTCAGTGGAATTTGCAACATCATCGGGAACGGCCCAGAGCGTTCTGCGATCCTATGCACGACAGAGGGATTCGACCTGATCGTCGTGAACACGTCGGCCGCCTCGACCATCTCGGGATGCACCTTTCGCGGATTCAGCGCCACGAACATCTACACAGGCGCGCTAGGATACTCTGGAATCCGCGTCACTGGAGGCACCGGCCACGTCTTCGAGAACATCGACGCTCAGGGCTCGTATGGTATCCGAATCGACTATGGAGTGACGAGCTCTAAGATCGTCGGATGCACGGCGACGACCAAGACCGTTGGATATCTGCTCGCCAGCGGGGTAAATGCATACGATTCTAAAGCAACATGCGTCACTGGGATAGGATTCCAGAGCTTTGGTAACTCCCTAATCGCGGGATGCTATACGACTGGCGGGAGCACTGGGTTTTACGTTGGTGGTTCCAGCGGGACAATCGATGTCGTCCTACGTTCCTATGCCTACAATGCGACGAATTCGTTCGTTATTAACAGTGCCAGCGCGGTCCTTATTGGCAATGACTCGACTGCACTAACTGCCGATGTCAACAACGTAGCCGGATACGCCTATACCGACATTGCGAACTCGTGGACCAGCACGCAGAAACCGACCAACATCGTCACGAACGCAAACGCAAACCCATCCTTCACGTTCGACCCTAGCTATAGGACCAACGTCTTCAAGCTCACATATTCTGGGAACGCCACGACCTGCACTATCGCCTGGAGCGTCGCCCCGACCGTGGTTGGATGTGAATACGTGATCGTCATCCAGACCAGCGCAGCGACTAGCACGAGTGGAGCTACCACGTTCCCGAGCCAATTCTCCATGGTGACGCCTGGAATCGGGACAGGCCTGGCGGCTGGATGCTTCTTCTATGCAATGTTCCAATGGACTGGAAGCAAGCTGATGCAAACTACGGCGTGGGCGGCAGGAACGACCATCGGGTGGTAAATGCCACAGGCACAGACAGCAACCATCGACTTCACAAGCTCGGAGAACAAGAGCGCTTCCGAGCTTGGCGGCGCCATGCCGACGATGGTCAATGCCATCCCCGATGCGGCTGGAGTCGTTCGGCGCCGGCCTGGTATTTCCACGTGGAACACTTTCCCATCGGGCGGGGCCTCTGGCTCTCCCGTCATCGGGATGCTGGCCTTTGGGGAGCAACTCGTCTATGTGACGGAAGACCGCAAGATTCACGCGCTTTCGACCGCCGGAGACATCACGGAGCTTTCCAGCGCGAGCGACCCCACGACGCTACTCGACGGGAACGCTCGCCCATCTCTCATTTCTGGCCGAGAGATGTTCGTGGTGGCGGGCGGTGGAGCGATCCAAAAGTGGACAGGGTCCGGACTATCCGCTCGGCTCCAGAACACTGGCGTAGGTGGACCACCTCCAGACTCAGTATTTCTGTGCGCCATCGCTCAGCGCTTGGTCGCTCAGATTGCCGGGGAATCGGGGCAAATCTGGTGGACCGGACCACTCGAAGCCTATGAGAACTGGGACATGTCTACGGGCGGAGCGAGCTACATCCAGGCTGCCGCCAAGCCGGACCCATTAGTCGCGATGTGGGATAACACGAACGAGGTCTTCGGCTTTGGGTCTGAGACGATCCAAGTCTTCGCGCCGGCCGCGCTGGCTCTCGATGAGAATGACCCCAACAACCTCCTCGACTTCGCGCCAAGCCGGACGATGAACATCGGCACTGTATCGCCCTACGCCGTGACGCCGATGGATGACATGTTCGCTATGTTAGACCGTCAGCGACGATGTCTCATTACCGATGGCCGAACCTACAATGACGTGTCCAAGCCAATCGCCCAGGTGCTCCGCTCTATGCAGAGCGTTTCCGACGCTTGGGCTTTCCGCATGCGGTTTGGCCGATTCGACTGCATCGTCTGGATGTTCCCAACCGATGGCTTCGGGCTCATGTTCGACACCGTGGCCTCGAAGTGGTGCGAGTGGAGAGCGTGGGGGACGGCTCCCAAACCTGTCTCGATCACCTCGGCCTACAACTGGGCCGAGCAGGACGTGTTTCTGGTTGGACTCTCCGACGGCTCAATCGCCCAGCTCGACGACTCATCTTCGACAGACCTATCGGACCCTATCACCGTTGAAATGGTGAGCGGATTCACCAACCATGGAACCTCGGCCCAGAAGCATTGCCGGACTCTCATGCTTCAGTTCAAGAGGACGTGGTCGGATTCTAGCGCGCCACCATACGGAGAATCTCCAAGCGGGCATGTCCGCATATCGTATCGCGACAATCAGGGCACTTGGAACATCCTGCGCGATGTGAAGCTATCGGACGATCCGAACCCTGCGGTTCTGATTCGTAGCGTCGGTGTTTACAGGACTAGGCAATGGAAGGTAGACTACACTGGAACGGACGAAATTCAGATCGTCTCGGCCCAGGAAGAGTTTGAAGTCTTGGGGGTATGACATGAACGTAAGCGACCTATACAGCGGAACGGCACTCAGTGGAGCTGGAAGCGGTGCCCTTGCCGGCGGTGTCCTTGGGTCTGCGATCCCAGGCATAGGAACCGCCGTGGGAGCTATCGGTGGTGGACTCCTTGGCCTTTTCGGGGGCGCTGAATCCAGTTCCATGCGCCGAGACGCTACGGCACAACAGGCGAATAGCCTCGACCAAATCGCCGCCAGCATGGCCCAGATGAACCAGCAAAACTACCAGCAGCACATCGACCAGCTACAGAAGGCACTCGCCTTCTATGGGCCTGCCCAACAATATTGGGATCGGCTCTATGGGACGGGTGGAGGAGCGAAGACAACTGGCCAAGGCTCTTGGTCCGGAACCGGAGTGAAGTAGCATGCCATACTCGTCCGATAGTAATGACTGGCAGCAGGTGGTAAACCCTGGAACCGGGAAGCCATTTACTTCATACGATGAATACAACCAATGGTCGACTGGGCAGAGCGCAGGGGCAAGCGCCGGAGCGCAGGCTGTCAGCGCTGCTTCTGCATCGGCCAAAGGAACTACAGGGACAGCTTCGTACAATTGGGGTGGGACAACAGGCTCATACAATGATCCGAATAGTGGCAATATCTACTTCGGAAATACCTCTTCTGGTGGTTCAGTCTACAAGTTTGGCAATGGCATTGCCTATCAGGACGCATCTGGGAATTGGCAATATAACGATGGCTCAGGAAACGTTAGGCAAATGTCTTCCGATGAGGTGGCTTTCATTAAAAGCGGCAACCTATCGCAGCAGATTACGCAGCAGAACGATCCATGGTACTACAGGGACATATATGGAGCTGGACAGTCTGGCTCTGGTTATATTGACCCTAAGACGGGCGAAATATACGCGTCTGGGACGACCGGCGGGACAGCCTATGATCCGTCCAAAGATTACGGATTGGGGTCATCCGCCGTTGGTGTTATCCCAATCGCGCATGATGCCAACGGGACGCCAACTTTGTATTATGCGGGTACGTCAGGCGGAGGTGGAAAGACATTCTCAGATCTGTCTAGTGCGGAAGCTTCGGCACAGGCATATCAAAGTTGGGCTCAATCTGAGGGAAAACTTTCTAGCACCGCGACCACATCGTCGACATCCGACTCTAGCGATACCAATGGCATCCTTACCGTACCCGGCGCGGGAGAGAACTACTTCGACCAAACGAGCGGCTTCTATGGGACACCGACCGCATCGAGTGCGGCACTGGCCGAGTCCATTCAGCCGTCCAATGCCGAGCAGTATTGGAACAGCGTTCAGGGGCAGTTCACAAACCCGAACTACCTCGACGACTACTGGAACCAGCAGCAGCAGTTGGCCAACACCACTCTAGATCGCAAAGCAGCGTCGGCGGGATGGGGTGATAGCGGCGCATCAGCAAGGGCTACCGGAAACTTGGGTGTCTTGTATGGTAATCAGAAGCTCCTATCACAGCAGCAGCAGGCCCAAACAGGTATGGGGCTAGCAAGCGCTGCCGACACTGGCAAGACTAGCGCGACCCAGAACTGGGCTACGGGAGTAAACGCTGCCTCCACCACAGACGCGACAGACCTGGCCAAGATGACAGCTGGCCAGACTGCCGCCAACAGCGCCGAGAATCTTCTCATCAACCGAGAGACCGGCGGTCTCACCTCGGCCACCACTCTTGCCAACGACCAAGCCCAACTTGTGAATTCTGGCTTCGCAGCGGCAGACGCGCAGTCGTTCGCAACCCAGATGCAGGTCTTACAGCTTCAAGTGCAGGAGGGAACGCTTACCGCCCAGCAGGCCTATACCCAGGCGCAGGAGCTGGCCCAGAGCATGAGTGTAATGAGCAATACCGCGCTCAATGCCTACCTGCTAACCAAATTCCCGGCAGCGAAAACAGCGTCAACTGGTAGCATCTATAGCGTGTAGCCATGCCATACTTCGATCATATCGGACAAACCCCAGGCTTCGGAAACTCTACGGCGGCGCCACCATCGTTCGTGCCGCAGATTGCCGACCTCGGAACCATGATCGATAACTTCGCGCGTCGCCGTATGCAGTTAGCAGAGGAGCAGCGCCGGCAGCAAGAGGAGGACCGAAAGGTAGCCTCGGACGCGGAGCGCGAGCAGTACGGACGGCGCAAGCAGGACATCGCGGAAAAGAAGATCAACAATCAAGCGGCCTTCGAGCGGACCAAGGCCACTCAGGGCGTGGTCAAGGAAGGCGTCTCGGCCATCGCAAGAGGCGAGCATCCAGGCGCCGCCATCGTGCAGGACCCAGAGACAGGCGCTCCCATCACGGCGAATTGGAAGTTCGTCCCTGGCCAGAACCAGCAGCAACCCGCCCTTCCACCCCCGCCCGTGCAGCAGGCCCAGCAACCCCCGATTCAAGCCCCCCCTGCAAGCCCCCCTGCTCCCCAGGCTACAGCGCAGGTGCCACCCGTCGTCGGGATGCCGATGGCGCTTGCACAGCGTCAACTGCCACAGGCTCCGCCACCGCCACAGGAGCCCGCCCCGGCCCCGGCACAGCCTGCTCCCCAGCCCCAGCAGGAGCTGTCTCCACAGGACCAGCAGCTTGAGCAGCTTATGCAGCAGGCGGCCCCAGAGCAGACTCCGCCTGAACCAAGCTCGGAGAAGACTCCCGACCAAGGTGTTTCACTTGAAGTCGGCATGCAGGGCGGCAACCCTCGACCGCACCAACATCTTTGGGACTCTGGCGAGCCTGTCAACCCCGAACCGCAGGAACCGCAGGGTCAAGGTCCACAACCGATCTCAACGAACACGAACCCAGGCGAACCCGTGCAGGACGCCGAGGGACACTGGGAGCTACAGCTTCCTGGCGGCCAGGTTGTGCGAATCTCGCCCAGCGAGGCCCGACAAGCCCATCTCGAAGAGGTTCGTTCACGCGTCGCCCCCGCCATGGCAATGCTCTCTGACCCAGCCATTCCAGACCAGATGAAGATCGGTCTATACCGCAGCGTCGCGCTTGAAATGGCAGGACTCGACCCGAAGACGCGTTCACAGCTTCTCGGTCAGATGGGCTCTACCGATCAGCAGGCGGCCCGAGAACAGGGCATGAACCAGCGCCAGCAGAATCAGATCGCATCGAACGAAAAGATCCAAGCGGCGCACGATCAAGCTCGAATGCAATCGTCGAAATATGCACATCGAGGACGAGGCGGAGGTGGAATCGTAGCGCAATCATCCGGGGATGGATCTGCATTTTCGCATCTAGACCCTATGAAGCAGGCCAAGATCGAGAGCGCGGTCAACGCCAAGATGAACATTCTTGACCGAGAAATGAACTGGACCAAGCTCGAAGGAGTCGGATTCGACCGGCTAGACCTAGCTCTCAATAACATCAGATCGAAGGGGCAACTCGCTGGCTCTCAGCAGGTAGAAGCCATGATGAACTTCTTCGGCTACATCCGTGGCGGCGTCCCGGCAAAGAACGAGACCGACGAATTCAAGCGCGTTACAGGGAATCTTTGGACGATGCTTGATTATGTTGGGCAGGCAGTCGGTATTAGCAATCTTGGTCAGTCTTGGACAGGATCAGAAGAAGACAAGCTCGCTTTCCAAAAGGGTCTAGGAAGGATGCCGTCCGCACAGCGCGCTGGACTTGAACAGGCAATCGTTGAATCTAAGAAGGTCATTGAAAAGATTGCCGTCAAGAACATATCGGCGCAAGCCAACGCGTGGAGCACGGCGGGAAAGGCTTTTCACGAGCGAGCGCAGGATATGATCAATTCAAAGCTGATGTTCGCAGGTATGCAACCTAGGCAATGGTACGCAGATACACCCCTGGGCAAGACGTTTGAACCTAAGACTTCCGATCAGGCGTCCGGAGGCGCAAGCCTTGACGATCTGGTGAACAAGCTCGGCGCTGCCGTGGGTGGTGGCAAGTGACCCAGGAACAAGCCCAGGCAGCGCTTGGAATCATCGATCAGATCAAGGCCCATCCCGATTTCGCGTCGAGGACCGACCTACACGAGGAGGTCAGCCAGATTGAATCCGCCTTGCGCGCCCAGGTCCCGAGCGAGAATGGCTCCCACGAACGCAACCTCCAGCGCGCACGCGAGGAAGGTGTAGCAGCAGAGCAGAACTATGCCACAGCCGCCCATCCATACCAGACCGCCGCCCATGCAGTCGACAGAGCCGCGCTACACGGCGATCAAGAGTTGATCGCGACTCCTTCCAGTTCGCACGCAAGGAACCTAGCTCAGGCTGGAGCAGAAAGCGCCGAGGCGGCCAAGAACTACGAGTTTGCGAATCGCACCGCCGGCAACAAGGTCTATTCCAGCATGGCGAAAGACCAGCTTGCCGGCGCGCTCGCATCGGCGACGAATCAGATTCCCGGCGCATCACACCTCGTCGAGTCTACGGGCGACGTCGTTCAGGCGCTTACAGGCCATCGTCCATTACCCATGAGCGGCGACTACGAACAGGTCATCGAGAACGCCCCTAGCCCCACGCTAGCGAACGCCATGGGCGGACTCGCGCTACCCGCTGGGACCGTCGCGGGCGGTCCTATCGGCCGGTTCTCGCGCGCCGCCATGGCGCCTATTTCCCGCACCTACGAAGCTCTATCACCCGTAGCCAATCGTCTACCAGGGCAGGTCCTTCCAAGGCTCGCAGCCGGCGCTGGGTCCGCCGCGACGGTCGCCGGCCTATCTGGAGACGATGTACCCTCGGCCGCCATATCAGGAGCGGCTGGAGTGCTCCCCGAAGCCGTCGCCGCGTCGGCTGTGAATCCCAATACGGCGCGCGGAAGGACTGCGGCAAGATATGCTTCTGCCCAGGCTTCCGGAACGGCAGAGCGGGTCGCGCAGGAGAGAGCACAGGCCCAAGGTCGCGGCATCGAGTATGACCCATCCAAGGCAGCCAAGGTGGCAGAAGATGCGACCATTGGAGAGGCTGGACGGGGGCTAGAGACAGAATTCAGAGCACGAACGAATGAGCTACGCGGGCAGTCCAAGGAGGCTAGGGACAAGGGCGAGAAGGATATCGCAGCGCTTGGCCAAACCTACAATATGCTACCGTTCCACAATGCCGTCGAGGACATCGTTAGGAAGTATGAGCGTGTTCCATACGAAGAAGGCGGCGGCTTTTCTGCACCTGATGAGCCGATCCGAATGAAGCTAGGCGAGTCTGTGGCAGGCGTTCGGGACATCTTGGGCAGATACCTACAGCGAGATGCTACCTTCCCCGACATCATGAATGCGATCAAGGAGCTTCATACCTACGGGAACTCAGGCGAGCCATCGAAGCAGCTCCCCTATCGGCAGATTGAGGGAGAGCTTCGCACATTCGCCAAGAAGAATGTCCCAGGCTACAGCGAGATGTCGGAGCGCTACGCCAAGGAAGCGTCAGCGCGCGAGCGAGCGAACTCCATGGTCTACGGCAAGACCAGCGAAGAGGAGAACCTAGGAGCTGGACGTGGCAAGGAGCGCTTCGGTCCGGAAGGTGGTGAAATCCCCTCTATTCCACCCCAGAGCGAAGCCACTGGCGGGAAGTTCCTCATGGGCGAAGGTCCCGGCCTCCAATCGAAGGACTACGAGCAACTCCGCTCGATGGACCCTCGCTATGCCGACATCCTTGATGAGGCCAGCGCCGTAAAAAACAAGGCTACCGCTGAGACGGGAGAGCGCAACGCCATTCAAGATTCCAGGTGGCCTGGAATTCGAGACCTTGGAGTGCCAGCCGCTATCGCAGGAGTCGCCGCGCTACACCCTAGTCCATACCGTGCCGCCGAAGCAGCGTTGGCTATCGGCCTCGCCACTCCCAAGATGCTTCAGCCTCTCCAGAGCCGCCTTGCCGCGCACCTATCGCCAGAAGACGCGCGAGCCTTTACCCCTAACCTGCTCGCATTGGCACTCGCGAACAGCAGGAAGAAAGACTTCTCACAGCAACTTGTCCAAGATGCTCGTAATCACGGCCAGCGGCTTACGGCTTCGCTCGCCGATATGATCCAAGCACGACAGCAATCACAGAACCGCTAAGGAGACGATCATGGGTTTTCAAGACTATCAGCGAATTGGGATCGGAGTTCCAGCCGCTCCAGCAGCGGGAGCTACCGTTACACTGTTCGACTCCACCGTGTCATTCCTCGGTGGCCTTCGCATGCACGGAATCGGCCGCGTAGAAATCGATTTCGCTGGACTTGACCAGCCATCGGCAGCAAGTGGACTCATCGGATACAAACTGGCACCAGACGGAACGACATGGAAAAAGTGTGCATTTACTGTGGTAGGAGCATCCACGTCGCTCCCTGCCACCGTAGCAGCCGATACCGGGACAGACTCTAGTAGCTATGACATTTTTGTTGGGACAGCCGATCACGTGAAGTTCACGTTTACGGCAAGTGGAACTGGTCCCACCGATAAGACCTGTTGGCCCCCAAAAGTAGTAGCGACTGCCGGCAACGTCCACAGCGGGACATAGATCATGTCTCTGTTCACCGACATTTGCTTAGGCGTCACCTAGCCTGCACACTCCTTGACAACTGAGGTTTCCATGTCCGAACGACGCCACACCTCCGATCTGACCGACACGGGGAAGTTGCGCGCGATAGCGGAGAAGGCGGCGGATGTGGTGGTAAATCGCAAGCGCGAATCCTCAACTTCCGAAACTGAAATGGAAAACGCAATTCTGGTCCACGAGCGGGATTGTCCGTGGCCCGTGAGATTCGAGACGAGGTTAGCCCAAATGGAACAACAACAGCAGGAGCAGGCCGCAGCGATCAACCGATTCCTAGGTGCACAAGCGGCCTACAGGTGGATCGTCCCAGTGGTGACAGGGGTCCTATCCTCGACGGCGGCGGTCGCGCTGGTCAACTGGATGATCTACCATCGTTGACCGGGCTCCGCAACGGCGCTATCCTCCTGCTCTGGAGGATTAAAAAATGAACACGACGAAGTTGAAGTCCACCCTTGGCGCCATTATCGCTTTCCTGGTTGCGTTCGGTCCCGACATCGTGACCTGGCTTGGTTCGCTGAACGACGCCCCAGCTTGGCTGAAAGGCCTGTCCAAGGCATTCGGCGTTCTGATCGGCATCCTCACCAGTAAGGAAGGCGTGCTCCTACTCAACCGGCTCGCTCCTGCTCCCGCTGCCGGCGCTACACCAGTCGCCGTCGTTCGTGACCCGCAGAAGGGTGCGGTTGGTTTCGGCCCGCTCGTCGCGATCATCCTTGGTGGTGCGCTTTCCGGTCTCTGTCTCGGCGCAGCGCTGGCCCTACTCGGCGGCTGTCACAACGTCACGCCAGACCAGTTCCTCAACGCAAGCGTGGACTGTGCCAAGGTGAACCCGGAGGCCTCGCCGGCCCTCGCCCAGGTCGAGTCCTGTCTATTCAGCGCCGTATCGGGCAACCCTGCCGGCTGCCTTGCTGGCCTCATTACCGAGGGGCACTTTGTCGTGGATGAGGTAGCCTGCATCGTCGCCTGGGAGGCCCAGCAGCAAAATAGCAAGGTCGCCCTATCCGCCGCCAGCAAGGAGGACCTAGCCGCGCGGCAAGCTGCCGTCAACTGGCTGCAAACCGAGCACATTTCGATTCGGAACACCTACAAAGGGCAGTAGCCCGTGTTCTCCAACTGTAAGCTTGGGCTTCGTCCACCTGACCCCGTCAGGCTTTCAAAATGCGTGGGCCTATCCTCCGGCCTCACGCCCGAGCTCGATGCCCTATTTTCTGACATCCCATGCGACTGGGCCAAGGGTCGCGACTGGGACGGCGATCAGCTTGACAACGACGTGTGGGGCGACTGTGGACCGGCTTCGCTGTGCAACTGGCTCAAATTCATGGCTGCGGAACTTGGGATCCCATTACAGATTGATGCCAATACCGCCTTGGGTCTGTATAGGGCTCTAGGCTGGGACGGCACTTTCCAGAACGACAACGGTGTCGTGATGCTCGATATGCTGAACTACTGTATGATGCAGCCAACGGCCGGCGTCCAGCTCGACGGCTTCGTATCGGTCCCGTGCTCCAATCACACGGACGTTTGCACCGCAGTGTCGGTCTACGGTCCGCTGCTCGTCGGACTGTCGCTGACCAAGGCCTGTCAAAAGACGGACCTTTGGGACATCGATGCAGCGAACGACAAGGAGACATGGGGCAACCATGCCGTGGTTTTGTTTTCCACGTCTCCCGGCCTATACCGGGCCAAGTCCTGGGGCCGTCCCGTGGACGTTACCCCGGAGTTTCTGGCGGCGCGCGGGAATGAGGCCTATCTACCACTGGCCAAGCAGTTTCACTCCCACCTCGGCATTTCATGGGACAGGTTGACCAAGATTTGCAAGGAGATTTGATGCCACCGACAGCCGCTCAACTCCACCAGGCCGAGTTGGCCGCGCTCCATCTGCGCAACTATTGGCGCGAAGAGTTCGGCAAGCGCCTAGCTGCCACCGAGGCCGCTTCGGATGCCCTACGCGAGGCAGAGGAGCAATACGAGGCCATTCGCGCCCAAGTCGCCATGGCGGATGCGCCGAAGTTGCGGGCCGCCATGTGACCGGATACGTCCTGCACATTCCCGGTAGACTCCCCACCTGGAACGATTTCATCGCAGCGGCCAAGGGCCAGGGTGGACGCGGCTATGGCTATGCCAAACTCAAGCGGGACTGGACCAATACCGTTGCGCTCCTGGCCAAATCTGCGCGTATCCCGAGAATGCAGCGCGCCCGGTTCCGCTTTGAGTATGTGGAGGCTAGGCCTTCCAAGACGGTACGGGAGAGGGACCCGGACAATGTAGCCGCCGGCGCCCGCAAGGTCATTTTCGATGGGCTGGTCATTGCTAAAATCATCCCAGACGACAAACTAGCGAACATCGCAGGTTGGGAGGATAGGAGTTTCAGCCTGGGCCATCCGCGCGTCACCGTGACAATCTACCCCGAGGACTGACCATGGATAGCGTCGACCACTTCCCCGTTACCGAGTTCGCCTGCCACGCCTACACCGCGCCGGACGGCTATCATCCAGCCGAGTCGTACCCGCAGGAATGGGAGGCCGACAGGTTGTCGGCGCTCAAACGGACCCTGGAGGTGATCCGCATCGCATGCGGTAGCCAGCCGGTCACGATTCTGTGCGGCTACAGGTCGGTCGCCTACAACGTCGAGCTACGCCGACGTGGCCTGCAAGGCGAACGGCATGCTACGGGCGTCGCCCTCCATTCTCAGCACACCGAGGGGCGAGCGGCAGACATCCAGGTATTTGGGCTGGACACGCGCGTTCTGCATTCGACGATTGTTAAGCTCTACGAGGATGGACAGGTTCCAGAGCTAGGCGGGCTTGGGCTGTACGCGACGCTCGGATTCGTCCACATCGACACGTTCAAGGACCCGAGTAGGAACCTGCGACGCTGGAACGGATAGCTGCGCAGGCGGGTGTAGCGGTGGAGTGGGGTGCGCTTCATTGCTTGTAAACTCGTTCCAGGTGCCCGCTCGCCTCCAGTGCCTTTATCACCGCAGCCTCAAACGCCTTCTCGCCTGCGCTGAATCCAAGCGGGGTATCCAGCCTGATACGCGCATCACCTCGCAGCTTTGCCCTGATCACCGATTCGACTGCCGCCGCCACAAGGCGCGCATCGTTGGTGCTCAGCTTATTCGTTGCCATCATTCACTCCTCGTCATAGTCATACTCTGCATCCCTGTTGCTTGCTTCTCGCATGGACTTTGAGAACGCAGCCTCAGCGAATTGTCAGCCTCGGCGAGACCGAAACATGCGTTCAGCCTTGTCTCTAGCTCCTCGACAACCCCGCATGCGCGACGGATCTCTTGCGCTATCACCATGGGCGATATCAGAGATGTCATGTCTTCACCAGCTTTCCGCGCTCGTCGCATCGGTAGAATGTGTTCGGCTCAATCCCATCCTCGCCGACGTATCCCACGGCCACGCGTCGACGGGTTCCATCCCACCAATAGATAATGAT